>Ga0315903_10001143_pt1 | contig 40077 bp, 28 predicted proteins | sample LakEriMetagenome_7_FD_203524 | JGI IMG/M metagenome (GOLD analysis project Ga0315903, IMG submission 203524) | Freshwater fungal communities from buoy surface, Lake Erie, Ohio, United States - Buoy 2 MA119 | ecosystem: Environmental > Aquatic > Freshwater > Lake | place: USA: Lake Erie, Ohio... | reverse complement strand
TAACTTTTGCAAGACCGCCTCCTGCGGAACCTGCCAGCGGGCGGGGTTTTACCGGCCCGGGGAGGAATCGCCAAGACAGACTTCCGTGGAGCATTTCGCGTGCCCCAGCGTAGGAATTCACAGTGGGTAGCAGATATAATCCAGAGAGGGTGTTCGGATGCTGGTGAGGATGTTCAAACTGGTGAAGCAGCCCAGTTTGGGGCCTGCATCCGGCGGCATCTCCCCCTCCCGCCGTCTGATCCAACTGGCTGGGTGCCCGTTGGATTCCTGCCCCGTAGTTCGAACGACCGGGAACAGTTGAGCCCCCCCGGGGCCGACTTGATTCCCGTCGGAAACGTGACCCATGCGACCCAATCGAGTGGTGCTGCCGCTGGCCGTGGTTTCTCCTACTTCGTCGGCAGATGTACACACGCACCCACCAACCTGTATCCGGCGGACTGTCCGCTGTTTGGTCGTGGGGGTCGTGATGGGGCTGGTGGGATGCCAACAATCCGATCCGATCCGGGAGTACACGGTGGCGAAACCCCCCACTCCCAGGAAAGCCCCATTGCCGGAGCGGGCGTCGCGCGGGCCTGAGGTCCCCAAACCTCCGACCCGAACAGATCCCACCACCGATCGTATCCTGGGAGCCATTTTGCCACAGGGAGAGGTCACCTGGTTTGTGAAGCTCCAGGGACCGGTCAAGAGTTCGCGGGAGGCTGTGGAACCCTTTCTCCGGTTCGTTCGCAGCATCGATTTTCCGGAAGTGACTCCCGTCTGGAAACTTCCCGAATCCTGGAAACAGGTGAAGAATCCCGAAGGTAAAGGGCGATTCGCCACCCTCGAGGTTCCCATCGGGAGCGAAACGTTGGAGGTGACCGTCACGGAGTTGAAAAGCTCTGGATCGAATCCCGAGTCGTACCTCCTGGCGAACATCAACCGCTGGCGCAATCAATTGCAACAGCCTCCCTATGGTCCCGATCAGTTGGAGATGGCCACGATCGCGGTGAAGACCGATGCCGGTCATACAGCGTGGCTGGTGAATATCGAGGGTTGGCTTCCGGGTAGTCCGCCAGCGGCAGCGGCAGCTCCCCGACTTCCCTTCGAGTACCAGGTCCCCGGGCACTGGGAGGTCGGCGCTTTACGGGCCTTCCAGCGGGCGGCGTGGAATGTGACCGGAGACGGCCGGAAGGCCACTGTCACGATCAGCACGGCGGGAGGTGATTTGGTCGGAAACATCCAGAGATGGCGTGACCAGGTCGGCCTTCCCCGGATTGACTCTGACGAACTCCAAAAGTCGATCCAGACTCTGAACATGGGGAAGGCGATTGGCAAGTACGTGGTGCTCCAGGGTCCGGAGGGGAATAACGCCCCCCAGTCGATTCTCGGCGTGATTGTGTCGGCCTTGGACGAGCAATGGTTTTTCAAGATGCAGGGGGACGCCCCGCTTGTGGCGGGCGAACAGGCCAATTTCGAGGCATTCGTCCGCTCGGTCCAGTTTCCCTGATCAGAATTCTCGAGGTGCAAGATGAGTGCATTCGCACCGGTGGCTGGTGGGCTGGCTGAGGGGCGGTCATCCGCGTCGGTCTGGAACCGCCTGCGGAAAATGTTGTTGCCTCTGTCGTCGCTCCGCCTGACGGTCGTGCTGCTGGCGTTGGCGATCTTCATTGTGCTTGCGGGTACGTTGGCCCAGACGCAGGCCGATATCTGGGTGGTGGTGCGGGATTATTTCCGCACGGCCATCGCCTGGATTCCGCTGCAGGTGTTCTTTCCGAAGTCCTTCTTCCCCAATCTTCCCCCGATCCCGGGAGCTTTCCCGTTTCCCGGGGGCTGGTTGATTGGGGCACTGATGGCAGTCAATCTGGTGGCAGCCCATATGGTGCGGTTCACCATGCAGGCCCGGGGCTCGAAGTTATGGTCGGGCGTGGCGGTGATTGCCGTGGGACTGGTGCTGACCACCATGGTTGTTTTGGGAGGTTCCGGTTCGGGACTGCAGGCAGAACCGGTGGTGAGCTGGCAACAGACCTGGATCCTCTGCAAGTTGTTGCTGGCGGTGGGTGGCCTGGCTCTGGTCGGTGTCGGTGTCCTGAAGCAAGGACTGTCGGCCTCTCTCAGACGGCTGTCCGTTGTCTTCGGGGTCTTGCTCGAAGTGGGAGCGGTTGCGCTGTTCGTGCTGGGGGATCGGGTCGCCCTGGGCGATTCCTCCATGCGCATCCTGTGGCAACTGATCCAGGGAGGTATGGCTGGAATTGTGTTGCTGGTGGGTTGCTGGATGGTCTTCGGCAAACGCGGCGGAGTGGTGCTGTTGCATGCCGGTATTGGCCTGTTGATGTTCAGCGAACTGCTGGTGGGGCTCTCGGCCGAAGAGGCCCAGATGCACATCAAGGAGGGCGAGACCGTCAATTACGTGCAGGACATCCGCGAGGTGGAACTGGCACTGACCGATTCGTCTGACCCACAGAATGACCGGGTGTGGTCCATCCCCCAGTCGCGGCTCGAGGAGCCGTTTGAATCGACTCAACACTGGCTGTTTACGAAGTCCTTCTGCCGCAAGATGCCTGAATCGCTGCGTGCCGTCGTCGGAGCCCATCCGGCCGACGCGGTCATCAGCGATCCGGCTCTCCCCTGTGACCTTCGCGTGGTGCATTATTTCCAGAATGCGAAACTCGGTCCCGTCGGCGGAGAAGAGGGCAAACTCGCCAATCCGGCCAACCGCGGTCTGGGTCTGACTTCCCAGGCGGTGGAAGTCCCCGCGGGAACCGGGGTCAAGTCGGAGGCGGTGGACGATTCCGCCGCTTACGTCGAATTCCTGCGCAAGGGGACCCAGGAAAGCCTGGGGACCTACCTGTTCAGCGTGACTCAATCTCGATTCCAGGATTCACGCGAGCGGTCGGGATGGACCGACGCGGAAGTCCGGGCCAATACGCCCCCCTTCCTCTACAAGCTGACCGAGCCCCAGACGCTGGAAATCGACGGCAAGTCGTATCGTGTCGCCTTGCGTTTCAAGCGGAATTACAAGCCTTACCAGGTACAACTCGATGATGTGCGGTTCGACAAGTACATCGGGACCAACACGGCCAAGAACTATTCCTCCGATGTGGTTTTGACCGAACAGGGGACGTCTGTTCCCCGCCACATCTGGATGAACAATCCCCTGCGTTACGGGGGAGAGACCTTCTATCAGTCCAATTACATGCAGGACCCGATCACAGGTGAGGAATCGACCGGACTGCAGGTCGTGACCAACACCGGGTGGATGATTCCCTACGTCTCCTGCATGCTGGTGGCGGTGGGGATGCTGTTCCAGTTCGGCGTGACTCTGGGACGATTCCTGACCCGAGGGCCCAAGGGCCCCAACCCGGGTGGCGAACTGAATGTCATGGCCTCCCCGACGGCTGTGACCCGCGTCCCGCGCACCCGCGGTGACTGGATTGCGGCCGGCGTGGCCGTTGCCATCTGCGCACTGATGCTTGGCTACTCGACACGTGCGAAGCAGGATCCCGACGGCTTCGATCTGAGTGCGGCGGGCCAGATCCCGATTGTGTACGAAGGGCGTGTCAAGCCTCTCGATACCCTGGCACGAAACACACTGCAGATCATGTCGAACTACGACAGTGTGCCCGACGCCCACAACACCTCGCGCAAGTTGCCGGCCATCCGCTGGATTCTCGATGTCATGTCTGGGGTTTCTGATGAAGGTCCCCAGGGAGCACCGCGGGCCCACGATCACCGGGTGTTCCGCATCGACAATCCCGAAGTCCTTGATTTCTTCGGGCTGGAGAAACGGAAGGGTTACCTGTACTCCCGCAATGAAGTGGCGGCGAAGGCGGGAGAGTTCCACAAGAAGGTGGATGAACTTCGCGAGAAGAAGCGGGTCGAAGAGATGAATGTCTTTGAGAAGCGCCTCGTCGAACTCGATCGCCGCGTCCGGGCCTTCACCTCGATCGAGGCGACAATGCATCCCGAGGCTCTTCCCGATGCAACTGATCCGCAGATTCGGCGGACCATTCAGCAGCGGGCGGCGACCATTCGGGACGATCTGGTTGCGGCTGAAGAGCGACTGCTGAAGCGACTGCCTCCCCTGGCCGTCCCCGTCTCTGACGGCTCCTCCGAATCTGCGACGCAATGGAAGCCACTCGTTTCCGCATTCACCAACGACTTCATTCTTTCCAAGGTGCTGGAGGCTCAACCTCCCTCGCCGGCCGTCGAGGCCTGGCGGAAAATCCTTGACAGCTACGCTGCGAAGAAGCCTGGTGAGTTCAATCGGTCGGTCGGCGAGTACCTGTCCCTTCTCTCTTCGACCTCTCCGCCAGACTATCGTCCCGAAAAAACCAGGTTCGAGACCCGGTTCAACGCCACGGCACCTCTGCATGCCGCCTGGACTTTGTACATCCTGGCATTCATCGCCACGGCGATTGGCTGGCTGCTGGCAACCATCGGCTGGGGACGCACGTTCCAATGGGGCACGTGGGTGGGCATCTTCGTGATTTTTGCAATTCACACCGCAGCGCTGTGTGCCCGCATCTACATCTCCGGTCGTCCACCCGTCACCAACCTCTATTCTTCAGCCGTCTTCATCGGCTGGGGAGCCGTCGCCTTTGGCCTCGTGCTCGAGTGGATATTCGGACTGGGGATCGGCAATGCCGTTGCATCGATTGCCGGTTTCATGACGCTCTACATCTCCTTCAAACTCGCGGGGGACGGAGACACCTTCACCGTCATGCAGGCGGTGCTGGATACCCAATTCTGGCTGGCCACCCACGTGGTCTGCATTTCGCTGGGATACACGGCGACCTTTGTCGCGGGCACCCTGGGGGTCATTTACATTCTGCACGGCATGTTTACCCCGCTGGCCACCGAGCGTTCTCGCGCCATGCAGCTCTCGATGATTTACGGAACCCTCTGTTTCGCCATCATTCTGAGTTTTGTGGGGACGGTTCTGGGAGGACTCTGGGCCGATGATTCGTGGGGACGCTTCTGGGGTTGGGATCCGAAAGAAAATGGAGCCCTCATTATCGTGCTCTGGAATGCACTGGTGCTGCACGCACGCTGGGGCGGCATGGCCAAAGAGCGGGGCCTGGCCGCGCTCGCGGTGGGGGGCAACATCGCCACGGCCTGGAGTTGGTTTGGCGTCAACGAATTGGGGGTCGGACTGCATTCCTACGGATTCACCGAAGGAGCGCTGCTGTGGCTGGGCCTGTTCATCGGAACTCAATTGTTGATTGGCGGCCTGGGGCTGCTTCCCAAGTCGTGCTGGTGGAGTCACGTGGTTGAGAGCATGTCCCAATCCTCCAAGCATGGCCCCGCGGTCACCTGAGCTGAGATGCGGGTCTTACCCGTTTTGGATCTGCTGAACAGCGTGGCAGTCCATGGCATTGCCGGACGTCGCTCGACGTATCGACCTGTACAGAGCCGACTGTACCGCGGAGCCGAACCACTGCAACTGATGCGGGCCTTCCGCGACCAGTTTCAGTTGTCCACCGGCTACCTGGCCGATCTCGACGCCATTTTGCATGGCCGTCCCAATCTGCGTCTGTTCGACCAATTGCGGGCCGCCGGGTTTGGATTGATGATCGATGCGGGAGTCCGTCGCATGGCCGATGCCCGCGAGATTCTGGACGCTGGTGCACAACTCGTGATTGTGGGCCTGGAAACCTCACCCGGACCGGAAAGTCTGCGCGAAATCGTCGATGAACTGGGCCCGGAGCAGGTGGTGTTCAGCCTCGATCTCAACAGAGGGCAGCCTCTGACTCTCAAAGGTTCGGGCTGGGAGTTGATGACGGTGTCACAGATCGTCTCCCGGGTCGTGGAGTCGGGTATCCGATCCATGATCCTGCTCGACCTCGCGGGGGTCGGGATGGGGACGGGAATTCCCACAGCCGAGCTGTGTAACGAGGTCCGTCGTCGGTTTCCGGGACTGCGGGTGATCACGGGCGGAGGAGTCCGGAACGCTGCCGACCTCGAACAGGAGGCCCGTCGTGGCGTGACGGCGGTGCTGGTCGCCTCAGCCCTGCATGATGGTCGCCTGACAGCTGCGGACGTGTTCCCCTTTTCCCAAGGGTGGCCCGCAGTCGAGACACCGACCTGAATCAGCGGATCTCCGGTCCGCCCGATCGGGATACAGGCCTCTCCGCCTGGATCGGAGAGACCACGTGCCGACCGGGTGTCGGGGCCGAATCAGCCTCTGAGGGCGGCACTCGCTCAATCCGCAGGGTGGTGGTGCGGGACTGAATGAATTCCCTGCCCTTGGAAGTCCGAACCGCCATTCTCGACTGATGTGTTTCCAGCAAATCCAGACAGAGTTGGGAACCGGTTTCGATCCGGGCGGATCCGTGCCAATCGGCCCCCAGACTGCGGATCTCGATGTCTTCGTCGACCTGCGGAGTACCGCGGGATGTCTGTCGACCGGCCCACTCCAGGGTCTGTTGTCGTTCTCGCTGCTGAACCACGGAATATTCGGTGGAGGACTGCAGCCGTTCGACCGAAGAGATCGGCCGGCTTTCTACCCAGCGCTGCCCCACGTCCTGCCCGCGCACGGCGATCAAGCCAATCCAGTCATGCAGCAGTTGGGTCGGATTTTCGCTCCCCCAGGTCTCCTCGAGCTCCTGCCGAAACCGGCTTCGCGCGCGGCTGTCGGACACCGCCTCGCTGCAGCGATCAAGAAAGCCTGCGAAGTCATCGATCGCCAGCAGTTCGCCCCGCTCAGACAGCCAAAACCGAAACCCATTGCCCATCAATCCATGCCACCCCACAACGCCCCGGGAGGGAGTCTGTGCCGAGTTGTGGGAATCAAAAACCTCGCGAGTCCCGTCGGGAAACTCATAGATCTGTCGGCACCGCAGAAAGCCGAGCTGAAACTGCCGGACGGGAGTTTCCCCCGAACGAGCATTCGCGCGGGCTTCCGTGTCGATCAGACCGGGAGGAATGCTGAACCCTTCGAATACGATGGCCATGTCGAGGTGTGACAGTGCCCGGGTTTCGTGCGGTTCGCTGGCCCCAGGCTGGGTCAACACGGTTGTCAACCGCCGGCTGAATCCGAAGCGATCTCCCGGTTGCAACCTGGGGTCGGCAGCCGAATTCGCCGGGGCCTCCCCCTCCTGCTCCTCTTCGGGGAATTCCAGGTCGACCGACGAGCGATCGACCGACACCTGAGAACCACAACCCGCCAAACAACCGAAACCCCACAGCGCCAGCAGAACGTACGGAACGAGACGGTTCCACAACCGGCGAGCAGGATCTCCGTGTTCAGACAGCAGCATGCGGACGGCCAGTTCGAAATGGCGGAAGCAACCGAAGGGGGCCGAAAACTAGCACTTCACCCCGAATTGCTGAAGAGGATTTCGAACTGCCTGCGTTACCCTGTTCCTCCAGATCGCCGTCGGGGGGAGAACCCGGGCAAGCCAGACAGCCTGGGGAGGCCCACGCAATGGGGAGCCTGTCGTGAGGGCGAGGGCGAGTCAGACGATAGAACTCCCGGCCCGTCGAACTTTCTGGCGGACCGCAGGAGGGCCGGATATCATCCGCGGAAGAGGATCCCAGGAACCCCGCGCGACTCCGGAGGCTGTGATGTCAGGATCGAATCGTCGTGACTTTTTGGTGGCTGCATCCGGATTGGCATTGAGTCCCGGACTGTCCGCAGGGCTGTTCGCACAGGACGAACCGAAGGCGGAAGCCAAGCCCGAGCCAGTCCGTCTGGCAATCATGGGAGTCAACGGGCGGGGCCGCCAATTGATGAATGTTCTGGCCAAGTTTCCCGAGGCGGAAATCGTCTGGATCTGCGATCCCGACTCGGCCACGCTGGATCCGGCCGTCAAGCAATGGACCGACGCGGGGCGCTCCGCCCCACAAACCGCAGCCGACTTCCGCCGGGCTCTGGACGACAAGTCGGTCGACGCTCTGGTCTGTGCCGCCCCCGACCACTGGCATGCCCTCGCGACGATCTGGGCCTGCCAGGCGGGCAAGGATGTCTATGTCGAGAAGCCCTGCTGCCACAATCCGGTGGAAGGACGCCGGATGATTCAGGCAGCCCGCAAGTATCAGCGCATCGTGCAGGTTGGGACCCAGCGGCGAAGCGCCCCGGACATGGCAGCGCTGGCCGAGTACATCCAGGGGGGCAAACTGGGGCAGGTGAAATTTGTTCGGACCTGGATCACGAGCGTCCGCCCCAGCATCGGCAAGATGCCGGTCTCTGAGCCCCCCCGGAATCTCGACTTCAATCTGTGGGCCGGTCCGGCCCCCGGGAATGCCTACAAATCGAACCTGGTCCATTACCATTGGCACTGGCGGTGGGATTTTGGCACGGGTGAATGCGGCAACAATGGTATCCACGGTCTGGATGTGGCCCGATGGGGGACCGGTGTCGACGCTCCAACCCGCATCACCTGTGGCGGCGGTCGCTATTTCTTTGAAGATGACCAGGAAACTCCCGACACCCAGCTCGCGACATTTGAGTTCCCAGGCCTTGCCATTCAATGGGAACATCGCACCTGGTCACCCCGCGGTTTGGATGGGGAGACGTTTGGTGTCGAGTTTTACGGCACGGAGGGAACCCTGCTGACCAATGGGCGGGGATGGACTGTCTACGACCCCAAGAATGCCGTGGTGACGAAGGTTGATCCGGGAGAATCGGATGCAACTCACTGGCGGAACTTCTTCGATTGCCTGCGGACCCGTTCGATCCCGAATGCCGACATCGAGATCAATCACAAGAGCACGATGCTCTGCCATCTGGCGAACATTGCCTGGCGGACCCGATCGGTGCTGGACTACGACGGCACGACTGAGACGATCGCCCAGAACCCTGCAGCAAGTGCACTGTTGGGGCGGCAGTACCGGCAAGGGTTTGAACTCCCGGTCATCTGAGCGTGGTCCCCAGATTAGCCGCCCAGCATTCCCGAGCCCCCTGCCTGCGATCTTATCCGCACGTTTCTTCCGGAGATCCCAATGCGAATTGACATCCCGTTTCGAAGTCTTCTGGTCGCTTGGGGAGCGGTGCTCTGGCTGGGAGCGGCGGTGCCACGAGCCGATGAGATTCCCGGACCAACCAGCGCCCTGCTCAAAACGTTCATGGAGGAATTCATCCCGGTGACCCCAGGTTCCGGAATGTTTCCCGAGAGTTTCCAGATGGGAACCCCGGGAGGACCCTTCACGGAACAACCGGTGCGAAAGGTGGCGTTGACGCAGGCGTTTTCGATGGCCAGGTATGAGGTTCCCCAGAATCTCTGGGAAGCCGTCATGGGCTCGAATCCGAGCAAATGGAAGGGACCGCGCAACTCGGTCGAGATGTTTTCCTGGCGCGAGGCCAATGAGTTCTGTCAGAAACTGACGATGCTGTTGCGGCAGGCCGGTTTGCTCCAGGACGACGAAGAGATTCGGATGCCGACGGAAGTCGAATGGGAGTATTGCTGCCGGGCCGGTACTTCGACACCCTACAGCTTTGGCGAGAGTGCGACGAAGCCGGGGGATGTCGCCCCCAAGGCGAGTTTGCTGGATGAGTACGGCTGGCACACGGGAAACGCAGCCGGGAATGATCCTCCGGTGGGCGCGAAGCGGGCGAACCCCTGGGGATTCTTTGACATGCATGGCTACCTGCGGGAGTTTGTGAGCGACCCGTGGCGGGAGACCTATGCCCAGTCGATGCCGGCGGAACCGCTTCGCCGGATTGTTCGGGGAGGCTCCTGGAAAGACAGATACGAGTGTTTGCGTTCCGCATATCGCGAACCGATTTCCGAGGAGACTCGGGACGACGCCGTGGGTTTGCGTTGTGTGCGGGCCAAGACCAAGCCGTGAGGAGGAATTGAGAGAGTGCCTCCCGAGGGGGAGGGGGACTCGCCTGTCTCGATTGTCGTGAGTACACTACCAGCCCGGACGTCGAACTCTGCGGATTGACCGCAACTTTCGATTGCCCAAGGGGTTGGATCTCCACAGTCCCTTTTTTCGCCCTTTCCGAACGTTGGCCGAGACAGAAACATCAGGCGACGCTGGCGGTTTCCAGCGAGATCCCGACGTACGGCTGATGCTGCGCGCGAAGCAGGGTGATGATGCGGCCTTCACGCAGCTGGTGACGACCTATCAGGACCGGCTGGTGGGCGTGTTGACACATTTGGTCGCCGACCGGCAGGGCGCCGAAGACCTGGCACAAGAGGTCTTTCTGAAGATCTACAAGTCGCGGCATGGATACGAGCCGACGGCGAAGTTCTCAACCTACCTCTTCCGGATCGCCAACAATCTGGCGAGTAACCGACGCCGGGACCGGGGTCGGAAGCGCGAGGTGAATCTCCCGGGGTCCGAGTCGGGTCCACTGGGTGCTCCAGCCGCGGACCAGGTCCTGGCGGAGTCTTCCTCCCTGATGCCAACCCGCCGATTTGACCGCACCGAGATTCAGTCGGTGGTGCAGGACGCGCTCGAGTCGCTGAATGACAACCAGCGGATGGCCGTGCTGCTCAACAAGTTTGAGGAGATGAGCTACATCGACATCGCCGCGACACTCGACCTGTCAGTCGCGGCGGTCAAGTCGTTGTTGTCTCGTGCCCGCGAAAACCTCCGGGTCAAGCTGGAGCCGTACGTGACCCAGGGACACTGGACTCCCCAGGGTTGAGGACCGGCGAACATCGTGGGTTCAAGAGGAGCTGTGGGAACAACATGGCCAAGATTGTCCGGATGTCGAAAGAGCAGCGAGAGAATCTGGTCGCCTATCTCGACGGCGAGCTGGAGGATCCGGCCGCGCGGGAAATCGAACAGGTACTGGCCTCGAGCCCGGTCGCCCGTCACGATGTCGACATGCTCTCCCGCACCTGGGATCTGGTGGGAGAACTTCCCCACATCTCAGTCACCCGGGAATTCACCAGCAAGACCCTCGATTCGATCGCGGCGTCGCGCACTGGTCCCCGGGTTGATCCGGACGCCATCTCTCGCAACAGCCGCCGCATTCTGGGATTCGCGCTGGCCGGGATGATCCTGGGAGCGGCGGGCACCATCGGGTTTCTGGCCACCAACCGCTGGATTCCCAACGAAGCCGAGGAAATCCTCAACGACTATGAGATCCTGATGGATCTCGACAAATACCGCGAAGTGGGCGATCTTGGGAATCTTCGTAAACTTCAGGAATTCCGCGAGTTCAATGAGGCGGATGATGACTCTCCCTGAATCTCTGCGTGTGGGCCCCACGCGTCGCATGACCGGGCCTGACCTGGAGACTTTGGGACCGCTCCGACCGGTCCAACGCTCCCCGCATCGATTCTGGCCAATCCTGTTGACCTGCCTCGGCGGGATGATGTGCCTCGGCGGGGGTCTTCCCACCGCAGCGGCGTCTGATGATCAGGGACGACAAAGAGAAGAAAACCTGTCACGGCTGTCGCGGTTGTCCGCTCCCGAGCGAGAGAATCTGAAACGGAATCTCCAGAAATTTCGGGCGTTGTCGGGTGCCGAGAAAGAGCGGCTGCGGGAATTGCAGAGAGCCCTGCACTCCGATGACAAATCCGGGGGCAAACTCAATCGGGCTCTGGACGCCTACTACGACTGGCTGAAGACTCTGTCTCCCGGTCAACGGTCCGACCTGCGCAATGAGACCGATCCTGTGCGGCGCGCCCAGCAGATCGGCGCCTTGCTGCAACGCCAGGAATCGGCCGAATCGGGTGACTCTGGGCGGCGACGGCGTCTGGGTTTCACAGCCGAAGATCTCGCGGCGGTCATGCCGCTGTTGGAGGAGGCCCTGATCCAGAATGGCTATCTGACGGCCGACCGTCTGGGTGACAAGGCAGGACTCTCCCGCTACTCCCTGATTCTGAAGGCCGCCAACCCGGCCGACCGCCGGGATCCGAATCCCCCCTGGCTCAAACCCGAACTGATCAACGCGATGATCGCCGCGATTCCCAACGAGGAGCGCCGCCGTCAATTGGGACGCGAGCAGGAGCGTCGCCGAGGGGCCCGGCTCCTGTTGGGAATCTATGGCGGCATCCAGGCGGAATTCCGAAAGCGTGCCCAGGACATCGATCCCTCGAAACTTGAGGAGTTTTTCGTGCAGATGAAGGGCGAGCAACAGGATGAAGTGATGCGAGTCCCTTACGGGTCGCAAGAGATGAAGCTGCGGCAGATGTATATGCGAGCCCACACGGATGAATTTCCCGCTCCCCCACCTCAACCGCAGTGGCTGAACCAGTTCCAACGACAAGGAGGGCGCGGTCCGGCATTTGCCCCTCCTGGCCCCCCCATGAACAATGGAGATCCCGAGACAGAGGGGGGCCCCGATGGTGACACTCGCGTGTCTGAAGACGCCCGGGGACCAAGACGTACTGGCCCCGGTTCAGGACCGGCACGGCCTCGCCTCCGTCCACAACCGCGCCCTGAAGGCGACTCTGAATCAACCAACTGATGGCGCTGCCAGTTCGCCCTCGGATGCTTTCCACTCACTTTACAGGATTTCCTGTGATGAAATCGCCACTGACTCTCTCCTTGGGGCTGTTCGCCACATTGCTGTCCCTGGGGAACCTGCCGGTTTTGACAGCACAGGAAAAGCCGGGGGCTCAGGAAAAACCGAAGGAGTTTGTGAAGGTGGTCCGGGTGGAAGCCCAACCCCTGCTTGCGGCGACAGAGCGACTGACCGAAGCACTGGATTTCGTCGGCAGCCCTCTCTCCGAAGCCCAGAAGGCAACCTTGCAGCAATTGAAGGGCGAATCGGATCCCGTGAAGGTGGCGGCGGCTATTCAGGCGGTGCTCGATCCGCTTTGCGTGGCTGGCGTGACGATCAATGCCGAGAGCCGCGTGTCGGTCGTGGAAGGCCCGGCCCGCAAGGAACTCATTCAACAGGGTTGGCGGACCTTTCTCGTAAAGGTCCACAACGAACCGGGAATCACCCCGGAACTGAGAGTCGAGAGTCCGAACCTGGCCCCTCTCTACAAACAGAGCTCGGGGTCACCCAACCCCAAGATCCAGGTGGCCCCGGCCGATGTCCCCAATCGCTGGCTCGACGCCAGCCTGTTCACCAGCCAACCACTCAAACCGGCTCTCTCAGGGCTCAACCTCGAGTATCGGATTCTCCAGCTGTATAGCCGGGAGGTGGGCAAGCGGGAGGCGAATCTCGGCTTCAATGTTGGACAGGGAACCCAGGACATCGGTTTTCGCAACACGGTGCCGATTCTCTTCCAGTGCATTCCCGCGGTGGAGCTGGTGCTGGGGATTCGCGATTTCGATGGGCGTCCGTCGACGGCTGCCTTCGTGATTCGCGATCGGCGCGGCCGGGTTTATCCGAACCCTGCCCGCCGATTGGCTCCCGACTTTTTCTTCCACAACCAGATCTACCGGGCCGATGGAGAGTCGGTCCACCTGCCGCCGGGTGACTACACCTTTGCGGTGTCGCGCGGTCCCGAGTACCGCGCCACCGTCCATCAGATCACCGTCAAGTCGGGAGTCCAGAGCCAGAAGCAGGAATTTCAATTGAGCCGGTGGATCCATCCCGCCACGCGGCGCTGGTTCTCAGGAGATCACCATGTCCATGCCGCCGGCTGCGCCCATTATGAAAATCCCACCGAGGGGGTCACTCCGGCCGACATGATGCGGCACATCCTGGGAGAGGACCTGAATGTTGGCTGTGTTCTCAGTTGGGGCCCCTGCTGGTACACGCAGAAACAGTATTTTGAGGGGAAGACTTCAGCTCTCTCCCGTCCCAACTACCTGATGCGTTATGACGTGGAAGTCAGTGGATTCCCCTCGTCGCATGCTGGACATCTCTGTCTGTTGCGCTTGACCGAAGATGACTATCCCGGTGCCGAGTACATCGAGCAGTGGCCCAGTTGGACCCAGCCCGTATTGGCCTGGGGGAAGGAACAGGGAGGCGTCGTTGGCTACAGTCACTCGGGATGGGGACTCGAATTGCCCGATGTCATGCCGGATGGATCGCGGCAGTTCCGCGGCCGGAACCCGGCTGCCGGTTGGAACGGGCGTGCCGCCAGCCAACTCCCCGATCTGGCCATGCCCCGATTCGATGGAATCGGAGCCAATGAATACGTCGTCACCACCACCACTGGAGTCTGCGACTTCATCTCGGCCGTCGACACACCGGCCATCTGGGAACTGAATGTCTGGTATCACACACTCAATTGCGGCATGACCTCACGCATCAGCGGTGAAACCGACTTCCCCTGTATCTATGGAGACAAGGTCGGACTGGGGCGGATCTACGTCAAGCTGGGTGACGACGAGGAACTCAATTACGACAATTGGGTTCAGGGACTGAAGACCGGCCGCAGCTACTGTGGCGACGGTCTGAGCCACATCCTCGACTACCGCATCAACGACGTCGCGGTCGGAGAGCCGGGATCGGCTGGCAGGATCAGCACGCTCGCCCTTGAGAAGCCGGGGACCTTGCAGGTCCAGTTCGATGTCTCGGCCTATCTCGCCGACGCCCAACCAACCGTCGAGACCGAGGCGATCCGGAGCCGGCGGCTCGATGAAAAGCCCTACTGGAATCTGGAACGATCCCGGGTCGGACAGACACGCCGGGTTCCTGTGGAGATCATCGTCAATGGCAAGCCCGTCGCCACTCGTGAAATCGAAGCCGATGGAGCACTGCAATCGATGCAGATCCCGGTCGAGATCCAGCAGTCGAGCTGGGTAGCCGTGCGGATCTTTCCCAGCGTGCATACCAACCCCATCTGGGTGGAAGTGGCGGGTCAACCTGTCAGGGCCAGTCGACAAAGCGCCCAGTGGTGTCTCGATGCCGTGGATGTCTGCTGGAATCAAAAGAAGGGGAACATCCGCGAATCCGAGCGCGAGGCTGCCAAGAAAGCCTATGACCAGGCTCGCGAAACCTATCGCCGGGTCATGGCCGAGGCCGTCACTCCCTGACCCCCGGGCACCACCGGAACCCAGACGGACCCCGGAACACAGATGACCTGGAGGCGCGTGGATGTCTCGTGGTTTTGGATGTCGATCGGAGTGGCGCGTGAGGCAGCTCGTCTGGTGGGCGTGGCTGTCTGCGGCTCCGCTTGTTGCTTCTGGGCAGACGTCGCCAACAAACGCCGAACAACCGGCCCCCAAGGCGGAGATCCTCGTTCCCCAGGTGCTGCTGGGGCTGCTGCATGCACCCGAAGTGCAACGGGAACTCGGGTTCAGCACGCGGGAGAATAGAAGCCAGCTGGAAGCGGTTTTTGCCAAGGTCGATGGGGAATGGTGGCGGGCCCGCAATCTCCCTTTTGCTGAACGTCGGCGGGTTGTGCTGCAATGTGAACGGACGGTTCGGGACTGGTTGTTCCTCCACGTGGATCGCGCCACTCTGGAACGTCTCGAACAATTGGAGTTTCGGGCCCAGGGAGAACGGGCACTGCTGCGGAAAGATCTCGCCGACGAGTTGCGGATCAACAAGACCACCACGCGGAAAATGATCTCACTGGCCGCCGCCACCGACGCGGCCGTCGCCAGGCTCGAGACAGCCACGCGGGAAGGCCAGGAGACCACCCCGCTGCAGACAGTGGTGGACGAGGCCCGTCAGCGTGAACCCCGAGCCCTGCTCGATTTGTTGTCCCGTGCCCAGCAGGTGGAATATCACCGGCGATTGGGACCCGATTTCGACACAGCGGGCCTGTCCCGTATCTATCCCCTCGCCCCCGAACTGGTCGCTTCCACCCACTGGATCAACAGCGATCCATTGTCACTCCGGAAACTGCGGGGACGGGTGGTGATCCTCCACTTCTATGCGTTCGAGTGCGTTAACTGTCAGCGCAATCTGCCGTTGTACCAGCGTTGGCACACCGAATGGTCCGACCGGGGTGTGACCGTGCTCGGCATCCAGACCCCCGAGACGGAAAAGGAAAAGCAGGTCGCCGCGATTAGCGAGGCAGCGCGGCGGGACGGCGTGACCTATCCCGTACTGGTCGATCTTGAGGCGAAGAACTGGAAGGCTTGGAGTAACACGATGTGGCCAACGGTGTACGTCATCGATGCCGACGGCTACATCCGCCAGTGGTGGCAGGGAGAACTGCGCTGGAAGGGAGCCCGGGGAGACGAGGAGTTGACCAAGACCATCGAGAGATTGCTGGCAGAGCAGAAAACGCCAACGTCCTCTCCCTGAGCCCAGGACGATCATCATCGGGAATTCTTCCGGACCGGTACCCTGCAGGTCATCACCGAACAAGGCTTTCCACGAGGGTCACTGCCGTCCCGACCGCCAGATCACCAGCAACTGCAGGAAAAGGGCGAATCCACCCAGGGCCCCACCGCACAGCACCCCTCCAAATGCCCCCAGCACAATCGCCATTCCCAGCGGCTCAACTGAGGTCCAGGGTTGAAGCGTCGCAAAGAACGAGGGAGCGATGGAACCAGCGCCCCAGCCAAATAGTGCCCCCAGCACCATTCCTACCAATGCCATCAGGGTGACCCGTGACACCATACCAAGGAACGTATTGACTGGAGGGAATGCAGGGGACATCGACATCGGAACCTGAAGGAAAAGACGATCCGAAGCGGCGGGTCCAGACGACAGTTCCCCCCGGCTCTGCGATCAGATTCTTGACCTCTGGCGTGAAAGGGTCAAGGGAGACGGCCGATTGGGTTTGACGGACGGCCTTCGACTGACAGATCCGCGTGTTGGATTGGCAACGTGATGGCTCCACAGACCTGTCCGCAGGGTCCACAACAGGAATCCGGCCAGTGAATGTTCCACCAGCGTAAGTTCATCTGAATGAGAGATCCGCAAACCCGGTCGCCCACCAATCCCCTGCCGTATCAGCAGGTCTCCAACATCCGACAGTGCCAAGACATGCGTCGCACCAACCATCGCCGGAAAAGCGCACATTTCGGGGCGGAATCGACGCTCCCGAAGTGACTCAAGTTCCGAGAGTGTGCGATCCTGGCAACAGGCGTCCAGTACGGCTTCTTTCCACAAGGCAAGGGGCCTGAGGGATCAGATTCCCGGGTACCAGGCGGAATCGCTACACTTCAAGTCACTTTCGATTCCCTGCCTGGCCATTGTTTTCCCACAATTCAGGGCTGGGATGGCCCCCATTGCCTGGAGAGTTCCATGCTGAAAGCTGCCCGCTGCATGAGCCTGTTCGCCCTCCTGGGTGTGACAATTTGGGTGGGTCCATGGACTCCGACCTGTCTGGTGGCACAGGAGTCGGCGATTGAATCGCCACTCACGACGGAGCAGTTGTTCGACGGCCAGCGCCTGCTCCAAGTGGAAATCGAAATCGACAGTGAAAAGTGGAATGAACTGCGGCAGCAGACACTCGATTTCGTCACCGCCTTCAGCAAGGGACCCATCTCGCCCAGGTATACTTATTTTCCGGCGACGGTGAAGGTGGACGGCCGGGTACTGGGGAAAGCCGCGATTCGCAAGAAAGGCTTTTTCGGCTCGATGGATGCCGACCGCCCTTCCCTGAAGGTGAAGCTCGATGCCGCAGGCCAACGGCTGATGGGGGGGCTCGAAAAGCTGACGTTGAACAACAACAAGCAGGATCGTTCGCTGGCGAGCCAGTTCCTCGCCTATCGGCTGTTCGCAGCGGCGGGACTGCCCGCTCCCCGGTCCAGCCTCGCAGTCGTCAGCGTGAATGGAGAATCCCTGGGGGTCTATACCCACCTGGAGTCGGTCGATTCACCTTTTCTACGCGGGCATTTTGGGAGTGACACGGGACATCTGTACGAAGGGGTCTTTCCCACCGATTTCTTTGATGACCGCATCGACCGGTTCGAGGGAAAACAGAAGGGCGAGGATGACCGCGATGACCTTCGTCAGATCGCATCCATCCTCGCCAACCCAGGCAATGACTATGTCGCACGTCTCTCTCAACGCATCGATCTCGATCAATTCGTCAAGTTTTGGGCCATCGAGTCACTGCTCGGTTTTTGGGATGGTTACGCCAATAACCAAAACAACTACTACATCTATCACGACCCACGAGACGATCGCTTCCGGTTTGTTCCCTGGGGTGCCGACATGACATTGTCGCCTCCCTTTTTTCCTGGCCAGGGTGGCAAGAAGTCCGTCTATGCGAAGGGACAGCTGGCCTGGCAATTGAACCAGGATCCCGGATTCCGTCAGCGGTACCACGACACGCTGCTGCAATTGGTGGAAGAGACCTGGAAAGAGGAGCCCATGCTGGCCGAACTCGACCGCATCCAGGAATTGGTCAGCGATCACCTGCATCCCGCCCAACAGGGGAATTCGCAGGCCGTGGAGTCTGCCCGCAAATTCATTCAGGAGCGGCGCCGCGAGATTCTGGACGAGCTCAAAGACGGCCCGGTTCATATCGAGAAGCAACCGGCCAAGCCGTTCTACATGCGTGAGGCCGGACGGGCCCAGGGAGAATTCAGTACCACCTGGTCACCCGCCGAAGCAAAAGAGCCAGCCGCGAGCGACAAAGTCACCTTCACCCTGATCCTGAACGGGGATCCAGTAGAATTTGAGCAGGTCACAGCCATCTCGCGTCCCAGCCCCCCAAACCCCTTCGGTGGACCTCCCGGACCTCCTCCCCCGCAGGTCGTCCTCCGGGGAACTCGGGGAGGTGAAAAGAAGCCGCTGCTGTTGATGCTGACCATCCCCCCTGATCAGTTCACTCCGGGAACTGACAAGAACCGCGAAGTCGGGGTGCAGGGCATGCTGACGGAAGGTGAAGGCTTTGGTTTCGGGCCAGGCATGCGTTCCTTCCTCGGGAAAATCGAGTTGAAATCGGCCAGCCAGGAAGCCGGGAAGCCGGTCGTGGGCAAAATCTCGGGAACGATTTACGAGATGCGCGGCGGTTTTGGTTTCTGAGACCTTCCGCAGACACCTGGCCGATCGCCGCCGAGAATCCATCACCTCCAGCCCCACGGCATGCGTGGCGACAGGATTGGGCCAAGCTGTTGTCTGAGCCACGTACTTGGGAACGGCAGCCCCTCCGCAATGCGAAGGAATACCGACCACGGGTTGTCAGCCGGATCCGCGTTGAATGGTTCCCCCTGTCGGCGGGAAATTGTCAACGAGTGCTCCGCCAGTGCCACCCGATCCCGGTCGACGGTGCGGGCTGCAGGAGTCAGCGGCTCAAATGTGCCCGTTGGGTGGAGCCCAGAGCGGTCAAGGTCGCCCCACAGAAGCCTCGATTTTTTCCGCAGTGCCCCTCAACCGGGCGAACCGCTCCTCTGGCTTGGCTCTGCCAGGGCAATCGATTTTTTGCGGTTGGTTTCCGTCTTCTGACATTCCGGCCTTCGGGATATACTCCGCTTCCCCCTCTGTGGAACCATCGGGGACCGGGTGACCGCTCGTCACCCGGGAGTTGGACTTGGATTGGGAGAAGGAGTTCCCGTGCGCAGCATTGCCGTGATGAATCAGAAGGGGGGCGTCGGCAAGACGACCACCAGTGTCAACCTGGCCGCCGGTCTCGCCCGGCAGGGAAAACGGGTCTGTCTGCTGGATCTGGATCCCCAGGCCCACGCCTCACTGCATCTGGGCGTTGAACTTCCTCCCAACGCTCCCACGATCTATCACACATTTTTGGGTGAACGGTCACTGCAACAGATCCGGAGGCTGGTGGGGCCTCAGTTGTGGCTCGCACCGGCCAGCATCGATCTGGCTGCGGCCGAGCTGGAATTGGCCGATACGCAAGGACGCGAACTGATCCTGCGGCAGGCGCTGGACGACTTGTTCGCCGTCGAGTCCTACGACTATGTGATCATGGACTGCCCCCCTTCTCTGGGGGTGCTGACCGTCAATGCTCTCTCGGCGGCGCGAGAGGTGTTCATTCCTCTGCAGCCGCATTTCCTGGCGCTGCACGGTCTCTCAAAACTGCTGGAGACCACGGCCCTGGTCACCCGGCGATTGAATCGCGACCTGCGTGTCAGCGGGATCGTCTTGTGCATGTATGAGACCAACACCCGGTTGGCCGCAGATGTCGCGGGCGACCTGCAGACGTTCCTTTCGTCCAGTGACCCCGAAGCCCCCTGGGCCAACGGACGAATCTTTTCCAGCCGCGTCCGCCGGAACATCAAACTGGCCGAGGCCCCCAGCTTTGGAAAGTCGATTTTCGACTATGCTGCCCGCTGCCCCGGAGCAGATGACTATCTCTCCCTGGTCCAGGAAGTGATCGCAATGGAGCAGGCGGGCGAATTTCCGCTCGCCCGGCCGCCTGACCGGATTTACGGATACCCCGGCACATCGCGGCCGCAGCACTCCACATGGATCATGGACCGACGCGAACAAACATCCCCAAACCAGTTGTCGCCTCTGCCCCACTGTGATGGGACTCAGGCGATCGCCGAAGTGGATTCCTTCAGTGGAGATTCAGGCCTGCGGAACTTGCCTTCGAGCATTCCTCCCAGAATCCCGGTCACGAGCAGGCCAGCCGTCAGCAGCCATGGAGGAGACAGCAGTGCCGCCGTGGTGATCCATGCCAAGGGCTTGAGAACTCCGCCGATTGGCCAGGGATCGCGTCGCCACGTCTTTCCCTGAATTGCGGCCTCGCAGGCCTGTTCAATTTCGGCTCCCCGCACGTCAGCGGCCATCACCCGCCCATCGCGGCCGATGACCACCAGAAACGGAATCCCCTCAATCCGATATCGTTCCGCCAGTGGATTGTCCTGCCGATCACCGAAATGAATCTGCGGCCAGGGTTCGGGATGATCGGCCAAAAAAGCCTGCAAGTCTCTGACCGAACGATCGAGACTTATTCCGACCACCTCGAGTCCCTGGTCGTGAAACTTCTCAAAAGCGGCCGCGATCTGCGGAATTTCGGTCACGCAGGGACCACACCAGGTCGCCCAAAAATCGACCAGAACCACCTTGCCTGAATGATCGGCAAGCGTCCAGGTCGCCCCCTCAATGGTGGGCCCTTCAATCTGTACCACCTCACCAACGGCGACAGGGCTGTTTTCGTCTGTCGGTGACAATCGGCCGGAACTCCAAGCCCCCACTGCCATCAGGCCAACCAGCAAACCCGCCAGCCCCCCCGCGTCACCTCTCTGAAGTTTCAACCCCCAAAGCGTCCGGAACCGAGCCTGAGCCAGGTAACGGGACACGGCACTGACGACCGCGCAGAGGACGACAACCAACAGCAGTCGCATCAGGAAAACCCCAGCGACCCCGGGCACGTCCACCAGGGATCCCACCAGCAGCGACATGACAAACACGACTGCGGCACCAACTCCCAGGACAAACAACCCGTACACCGTCGCCCCCCAACCCCCGGAATAAAGCGGCGCGGATTGATCTTTTGGGTTCAACTCGAAGTCGGCGGGACCTGAGGAGGACTGTGTCATGCTGACCCCTGGGAATGGCTGTTATGGGGCTCATGGCACCAGGCGACATGGATGGTTGAGTCGGCTCGGCCATGTTCGCGCCGCCGTGAACCTCCTCCGGTTTGTGTCAAACAACCCGGGAGCCCTCTGCACTGAGTTTACTGGATGGAATCGAATGGTGTGCGGAAAACACCTGAAATCCGATGCACGAATTCGACCTTGCCCTCGTTGATTGACGGTACCCGGGATTACACAAGGCCAAACTGCGCGAGCGATTCTGCACGATGTGCTGCAGTTTGCGACGTTCAAAAATCCCCTTTCGGCCCTCAGCAGCGTGAATCCCGCATATTGGGGGCATTCAAAGCAATTTCTCCGAAATCTTTGTGGATCCATCATGAGCCCCAGCGTTGCCTTTCCCCACCACTCTCTTCTCCTGAGGGCAAAAGCCACCCTGGTCTCGCACATGGGGAAGATTTGGGGGTGGAGTACCTGTTGCAAAGTCCGGGAGAAAGACTTGGCCGAACGATGTTTGGGACCGATTGTGCCACAACGGAAGGGTGCCGGAAGCGATCCGCACCGACGCGGGAATCCCCCTTTTGCAAATTGGTGGCCACCGATTGAGGAGTCGATCGGTGCACAACAAATTCATTGGGAATCACCCCTTGATCAGCTACGAACGCCCCCCTTCTCAGAAAATTCGCTTCGTCCTTCCAACGGGCTGGGGCGCCACCGGGCGCAGATGGGATGGCGAGCCGCTGGAATGAAGAACTCACCCAGCCTCGAAAAGAGGAAATCGGAGGGCTACCGGACGAGCCTCGGCCATTGCTCTCTCCACATCCCGGGTAAGAAAGACATGCTCGGCCTGGCGCATGCCCTCCAGATTACGACACAACCCTTTGCTATTATTCAGCTTACGCCGCCTTAAAGAAATTACTTATTTGGCGAATATTTCATTGATCCACTTTCTACCTGTCAACGTATTACTAGATGACGAGCTTGAGACAAGTCCTGCGGGGACACCAAAGAGTTGTCTGACAGAGGCCGTCGGATTCTGGATTCAGGAAGCGGGTCACGAATCACGGACTCGAACGGCGAGGAGCAGTTCGGTCACGGTCCCCAGCAGCCCCAATCCTGTCGATTTGCCGGGAATCGAATTTTCCGGCTTGTTCGGCACTCAATTTGCCCTCAATCAACTCCTGAATGCAGGAGATTGGAGGGCGGCTTCGAGAGGAGGTCGTTGCTCAACATGGCTCATTACCACAACCCGGCGATTCGCCAGCTCAAGGATCAGCAGGTCCGCTTCATGCCACGGGATGTCCGTCTCGCTCAAATTGAGCGGGCCGAGCGTCTGGTCCACGAGCTGCAATCCAATGAAACATACCATTACCAGGATCTTTGCCAGAAGATCACCGAATTTCGGCCCGAACTCTACCCTGATCTGGTGTTGTCTGGAGATGAAGCGGCGCACGACCTGCGACTGTTCATCGAGGATCTCTCGGACAGCGCCGACATCCCCGCCGAATCCTGCACGGAAGAAGTCTGGACGGTCGAGGAATTGAGCCGTCAATTCAGCGTTTCGACCAAGACAGTCGACCGCTGGCGAAACCGCGGATTGATCAGTCGGCGGTTCGTTTTTGGAAATCGGAAACGGGTCGGCTTTCTGCGATCGTCAGTGGAACGGTTTCTGACACGTCAGGGAATCTCTGTCGAACAGACGGGGGGATTCAACCGACTGACCGAGGAAGACCGCCGGCAGATCATCAGCCGGGCACGACGCCTGGCCCAGGCAGGAGGATCTCCCACGGAAATCAGTCGCAGACTCGCTCGGAAACTCGGGCGGGCGGTCGAGACCATTCGGACTACTCTCAAGCATCACGACCTCAACAACCCGGACGAACCTGTCTTCCCCGACGCTCAGCTGCAACTGACGGACGACGTGAAGAATGAAATCTACCGGGGTTTTCGGAAAGGAATCAAAGTGCCAAGACTTGCGCAAAAATATGGACGGACCCGCACCAGCATCTACCGGATTGTCACGGAAGTGCGGGCACAGAGGCTGCTGGATCAGCCAATTGACTACATCCACAACCCGGAGTTCGAGGCTCCCGGGGCTGACGAGACCATTCTGCACAGCCCGGTGCCGGAATCCCCACGGATGAGCATTCCCAAGCCTCCGCCTGGTTTGCCTCCTTACCTCGCGCAGCTTTACAAGATCCCACTGCTGACACGCGAGCAGGAAGTGCATTACTTCCGGAAGTTCAACTACCTGAAGTATTCGGCAGCCAAGCTCCGGGAAAAGCTCGACGTCTCAAGGGCCAAATCGGCCCTCATGGACCAGATCGAGACCTGTCTCGATGCGGCCAACGAGATCAAGAATCTCCTGATCCGCAGCAATTTGCGACTCGTCGTCTCGATCGCCAAGAAGCATGTGAAGCCCACAGTCAGCTTCTTCGAAATGGTCAGTGATGGGAACCTGTCCCTGATTCGGGCCATTGAGAAGTTTGACTACGGTCGGGGATTCAAATTCTCGACCTATGCGAGCTGGGCCATCATGAAGAACTACGCCCGGTCGATCCCGGCGGAGAATACCTGGCATGAACGGTACCGCACGGGGAGCGAAGAGCTGTTTCTCGCCTCCACCGATCGCCGCTCGGACCAGTTCGAACAAGAGCGGACCAATGTGCAGCAACACGAGGCGCTGATGCGCATTCTCAGCCGCCTGGATGAACGTGAGCGGAGCATCATCATCTCCCGCTTCGGGCTCGAGCAGAATACCGAGCCGGAAACCCTGGAAGAACTGGGGGGCCGGTTTGGTGTGACCAAAGAGCGGATCCGCCAGCTCGAAACCAGGGCGCTTGCCAAGCTTCGCCGCATCGCCTCGGAGGAGAAACTGGACATTCCGGGAATCTAGTTTGCCCCAGTCGGGAGACCTGCGGGAGATGGGTCGCGTCGGTCCATTCTCTCGCCAGGCCTTCGGATGTTCCCGAGCTTCTGACCACGCACGCCAGTCCCGTCACTGGCGTGCGTTTTTTTATGGCTCTCCCGGTCTCAAACCATTCCTTCAGTCATCCGTGGGTCGACTTTTGACAGGCCTGGATCAAAACAGCTCACGGATCTCGCGCACTCCACTGTCAACGACTGGAATCGGCCGTTGCTGTGGACCGGGCAGAACATGTTCCAGATCCACCCCCAAGGAGCGGTAAATGGTCGCCACCACCTCGGCGGTCGACGTGGGTCGGTCCAGGGGGAACCCTCCGATCTCATCGCTCTGTCCCACAACCCGTCCCCCCACAATCCCCCCACCGGCAAACCAGACGGTCCAGACCTGCGGCCAGTGATCGCGCCCCCCGGCGGGATTCACCTTGGGTGTCCGACCGAATTCACCCAGCACAGGCACGACTGTGTTCTCCAGCAGGCCCCGCTGCTCAAGATCCTCCAACAATGCCGAGACCCCCTGATCGAAGACGGGAGCCACAGTCTTTTTCATCCCTTCGATCGAGGTGAACGGGACCGAACCGTGGATGTCCCAGGTGATCTCGTTAAAAACCGTCAGGAACGTGTTGACCGTTACAAACCGCACACCCCGCTCGATAAGACGACGTGCCAACAGCAGGCATTGTCCAAACCGGTTGCGGCCGTATCTGTCGCGCAACGCGTCCGATTCCTGATCAAGCGCGAACGCTTCCCGCGCCTGGGTCGAGGTCATCAGCCGGTAGGCCTGTTCGAAATTGGCGTCCATCAGTCGGGCCTGTGGCGACGCCTCAAAATCCTTCACCGACTGATCGACGACTTCTCTCAAACGACGCCGGCGGTCGACTCGAACCACCGGCAACTCGGCTGGCGGCAGCAGATCCGGCACGCGGAAATCTTTCGCGGACGGATCTGCATTCAGCACGAATGGGTCGTGGGGTTTCCCCAGAAAGCCTGCCTCCTGCCCATGGGGCAGATTCCCCCCGGTCGGTCCCATCTTTTCTGGCAGAACAACATGCGGGGGAAGGTCACCTTTTCGTCCTTTCAGAAAGCCCAGCACGCACCCCACGTGCGGAGTCTCCAGACCACCCGAGAACAGCCGCCCGGTCTGCAGCATCTGATGCCCGGTATCATGCACCGCAGCGGCAGTGTGGTACACCGTGCGGACATAGGAGATCTTCTCGCCGTGACGGGCCATTCCCGGAAACATTTCCGAGATTCGGATTCCAGGTGCCCGGGTCTCGATCGGCTGGAACGGTCCCCGGATCTCCAGCGGGGCCTGGGGCTTCATGTCCCAGCAATCCAGTTGGCTCGGGGCACCAAGATTGAAGATCATGATACCGTTTTTTTCACTCTTTGGATCGACGGCTCCCACGGCCTGCAGAGCCGCAAAATCAGCCAATCCCATCCCCGCCCCGAGAGAGCCGACCTGCAGAAAATCCCGGCGTGAGAGCCCATCGCAGGTATGCGCAACTCCCCGTCCTTGCAACTGCCACATGACTCACTCCGGTGCTGGAAACGTGGGTCTCAAAAACTTCGGAAACAGGAACTCCCACAAGGATTCTACCTGCGGGTATTTTCGCGTCGCAAAGTCGTTTCTCCAATTCGGGTCAACAGGTCCTTTGCACGAGTGCGGGACGCCACAGCGGGACACGCCTTGCTCTGGCGTCCGTCCTGCACTCCACCGAATTGGCACGGAATCCGGTTCACCGGGTCAGCGCTTGCGGCGAACTCGCGCACTGGTGGCGTTCATCATGTCTCCGCACGCCTTGCGGGCGTCAGCGAGTCCCGCGGCGGTCGGATTCACTCCCCGGACATAATCCAACACAATCTTCTCCGCAGCCGCCAATTCCTCGCAGACCTGGGGGACTTCCGAAGCGATCTCGAGCGGGATCCGCGTGACCCCATTGAGATCACCATGCAGCAAATCAGCCGGATAGACCGTCAGGCCCCCCACCGTCACCGGGACATTGACCGCCAGAGTGTGGCAGTAGCCGTGCGAACAGATGGTTCCCGTCGTGAAGGCGGGGAATTTGATTTTCTCTACCTGCTCGAGATCGCGCCCAGCCCCCGAAGTGATGATTCCGCGGGCCCCGAAAGACTGGTACACCGAACACATCACTTCGCCAAACGTCGCCGATACAATGGGCACATCGAGGTCCTGGTAAACCATGACGGCCGGACCCGGCAAATTGGCATACGCCTCCACTTGCTGGCTCATGCTGGCGTAGACATCGCCGCTGCGTGGCGGCGACATGCTGCGGAATGTCGAGGTGACCGCGAAGCCCACCATCGGTGGCAGATGCGGGAAACACGCCTTGATCGAATCGTTCATATACCCGGCATTGCGGGGAACGACATCGAACAGTTCGATCGCATTGCAGATCGTCGGAGTGTCGTACTTGGCCAACGCATCGAGGAGGCGGGGATCGAACGAGGTGGGCATGGCTGAGGGGAGTCTGGAGGAGTTCGAAGGGAGCAGGAGCGAAGCAGAGTCTGGACCGTTGGGTCCCCAGCGTACTTTAATGGTTGGCCGGAAGGGCGCACAGCAGCCGCCCATCCGGCAGGGGCTCCCTCAGCGATAAAATGGCTTCCAAGTGAGCCAACGGGGACCGTAATGAGGTTGGGGCCGACCCGCTTCCAGAGCCCCCAGATCGGGTGCCTGGCCGGCAAAGTCGTCGTTGACCGTTGGAATCTGCACGCCCGCATCCACCGCGGCCGAGTTGGTCTTGAGGGCGAAATTCAGATCCATGGCATGATAGACGGCATGACGCAGCGCGGGATCGGGGGGAGACAGCGACTCGAAGATGTCAAAATCCACCTCGATTCCATGCTGCTCTTGACCGGTCTGGCTCCGCAGCGCGGCCAGATCGGGAAAGGTCTGCCACTGTTCGTCTCGTGGTTCATAAACCGTCTCGCCCGGCGGCGGAGCCAGCCACAGGTACTGGGACTCCACACCACGGTTGGGCCGAAAGCCGTTGTAGTCGCTGCTGAAATGCCCGGTCGCGTTCGCCCAGGCCATTACCCCACGTCCTGGCGTATCTCGTCCGAGGAACAGATTGTTGCGAAAGTGCATGTTGGATGAGGGATCGCGGATGCCATTTTCCGCGATGATCGTATTGTGCCAGACCAGCAAACCGGCCGGCTTGGCCGAGAACTTGAAGGCAACCCCAGAAGGGACATGGTACAGGAGGTTCCCGATGAAATAGACCGGGCCCCCAAAGGCAGGCTGGGCGCTGTAACCTCCGTGAGCCGCATTGACCCCGCGGTTGTACATCACCCGAACGTTGTGGACCGCCCCATCGGTCTCGACAAAGTCGTCATTAAAGAGATGCAGATCGTTGTGGGTGATATCGATGGAACTTGCGCGTCGGTGGGGATCGGCTGGCGGAGTTCCATACGTCGAAATGCCGATGCCATCGTGGAAATACGCAATCGCGTTGTGCGTGATGACATGTCCCGGGCCATAGACCTTGATGGCGTAGTAGCTGGTCAGCTGATGGGAACCGTACTTCCCGGCACTGGCCCAGAGCGGTCCCGTCCAGCCAATCAGCCGGTAGCGGTCATCACGTCCCAGAAACAGGTTGTCGGCGATGTAGAAGTCGCTTGACCCCTCGTATTCAGTCCAGACACCGAAGCCGATGTTTTCGAAACGACAGTTTTTGACCGCCAGGCCAACCGCCCCCAAGGTCTCCTTTGCTCCCGCGAACATGGCGACATCGGTGTTCCGAAAGGTCAGCCCTTCGAACAGGTGATGACGGGTCGCCATGACGTCGAACAGACGGTGGTTACCAGCACCGTCGAAAATTACCTCTCCATCTCCGGCCGCCTGGATGGTAATGGGAGCTTCAGCAGTTCCCTTCGCGGTCAGCAGGATTGTGCCGTCAAAGGGCGCCATCTGGGGATCGACATAATTGAGCCGTTCCGGCCGGTACAACCCGGCATGCACCTTGATCACGTCTCCGGGTTGCACGCGGCGTTCCCAGACCATGTTCCAATCTCCCAGTCCAGCACCGTAATAGGCCTGCAAGAGACTGCTAAAACTCGGCTCCTCGCGTTCTCCCTCATGATCGGGCGGGTACACATGCAGAACCCGCCCTCCCTGAGCGGGCTGAGGTTCGCGCCGCGTCCGAACGGTGACTGTCTGACTGGCCGATCCGACGACACCTTCGGGATCGGTCAACCGGAATTCCACCTCGTATTCGGTATCCGACTGGAGATTCAGCACGCTGCCGGCAAACCCGTGGGGAACCTTGTATTCCAGATTCTCACGCCGACGGTAGATCCGCTCACCTCCGATGCGGAGCATGGCGGGGGCAGGTCGCCATTCGGCAGTTCCCACAGGCCGAAACCTCACCTCGCAGGTAGCGTTGCGGTTGTCGTCTCCCGACAGCGGCCATTCAAACCCCAGGTTGTGCAGTGTGGGATGTTCCACCACCAGTTGACCGGGGGTGACCCGGTCCTCCGCCTGCAAACCGGACGCAAACGGCGCGACACAGCAGAAAAGTCCCACCCAACCCAGCAGCAAGCCGCTTCGGATCATCATCCGGCACACTCCCCAATGCTCTCTGCGGAAAGCTCAATCCCGTTCCACACAACAACAGCCTCCCGAATGGCGGGAACTGTTCAGTCAAGGCCATTCCCTGACATCCATCGACGCCGGGAACGCCAAATCGAAAACCTCGCTCTACGGATGCACGGTCACCTGGAGAGGCTGCACGAAATCGGTTGCCAAGGCAGCAACCTGAGACACCTGCATTTCCCCCGTTTGAAGCCAGAATCGATAGCGCACATCGAGCGGACGCTCGGTGGTCAGTTCGTATTCAAAATAACTCCCAAAGCGACCATAGTCGCGTTCACTGAACCGCGCCTCCTTGGGGTTCTGGGGGCGGTCCAGGAAACACGCGGTGTATCGCTGGTCATCCACTACGAACGCGAGGGCGTGCCAAGGCAGGTTGACGTGGTCCCGATTGTCGGGCCAGTTCCGGAATCGGCCCGGTTCACCCCGACCATCGGGCCTGAGGTAATAGGTTTGCGAGGCGGTCTTGTCGGGAACCTGTTGGCTTGCGCGAAACTGAAACCCGGCATGCTGGGGATCGCCGTCCAACATCACCCGACCGACGCGCGTCGTCAACCGGGATGCCAGTTCCAGCAAGACCCCGCCAGAGGTGTTCCAGGCGGTCAACTCCCGTAATTCGTCGATAAACACCTGACCATCCCGGCCGTGCCAGCCCACACGGCAAACATGCCTTCCCAACACGGGACCGGCCTCTTCCCGCTCGAAGCCTTCATGGGATTGATACTCCCCCTTGTTGCAGTGCCAGGTATCGGCCGCGAGTCCCGCTCCATAAGAAATCCGGTTGAAGCCAAAGAACAATCCCCGATGGTGGGGAAACAATCCTCCCGGTCCTTTTGTCAGCAGAATTTTTCCTTGCGGATCAAAGACATGGTGATAGGGCTTGTAGGTCTCGCCCCGTTTCTCGGGTGTCGATTCGTCGAGGGAAGGATGCATGTACCTGAGGACTGGCCGGTTTTCCCAATGCAATTCGGTCTGCCCCGGGGTGGCCGTCTGCCAGCGAAAGGTCTGTTCGGGCGATCGGGCCTCCGCCTCGATGACGGCCGAGCCCTCTCGGGATTCTCCGGCCGACAATTCGGGAATAATGAAGACCAGCCAACTCTTCGCCAACGACTCATCACCGGGTGAAGGAGCCACCACCTGACCTGGCACCCGCTGGTCGGCGACACCGGAAATCCACACCTGAGAGGTGGTGGGAAACGGGTGGGACAGCGGAACTTTGACCGGGGATTGCCGTCGTGAAACGTCGCCCGCCGCTATCCGGAACTTCACCGTGGCAGACTCCGCCCACGCGGTACCGGGGAGCGTCAGGCTCCAAACGGCCAGCCAGAAGCAACACCGATGCATGACAAACATCTCTCGCCAGAGGAATTGTGGTCTCACACACTTCTGCCACAGACGTGACACTACTCGCACGCTTCAGGTCCCGCAATTCCACTGAGAACAAACCCGGGTCGTCCCAACGGTCAGGATTCTCCCAAATCCCCTCCAATCAGTTACGATGCTCAGAGCCGACTTGCCGGTCCCGCTCCCCATTCAAGGTGAATTCCCGATGCGCGGTCGAACGCCAGCTCCGCCCTTGGTCTCCTGGAAATCGAGGGCCTTGCAGACAGCCATTTTGTGCTGGGGCATTTGGTTGTCCGCGGAGACCTGCCAGGGGCTTGAGCCAGGCCCGATTCCCCAATGGATCTGGGCCAACCGCGATCAGTCGCGCGGGGCCTCGGTCGAACTGCATCGTCGATTTAAACTGCGCGACCTTCCACACCAGGCATCGGTATGGATGTTGGCTGATGACCGGGCGGACCTGCTGATCAATGGAAAGTCGGCCCTTGAAGTCACGGGAACGCGCCGCATTCAACCGGTCGACATCACTGGTCTGTTGAGGGTGGGGTCGAACGAACTGATCTGTCGGGCCGTCAATCAGGAGGGGGCTGCGGGGATCGCTCTCGCCCTGTTGCTTCACCCCGGGCAAGGACCTGCGAATGTGCTGGTGAGCGACCCGCAGTGGTGGACCCCGGAAGAGAACGGGCAGGAGGAACCGGTACGCAGCCTGGGCCTGCTCGGGAACCTCCCCTGGGGAAACCCCGAAGGAGAATCGGAAGACTATTACCAGTGGAAGAGAGCCCTCGGGAAGAGTTCGGCCAAGACGCCCGCCGAGGTGGCCATTCTTCCGGGCTTTGAAATCGATCTGATCCGAAGTTCCTCCCCAGGGGAAGGGTCATGGGTCAGCCTCACTTTCGACGATCGGGGGCGGATCATTCTCGGACGGGAAGGGAAGGGATTGCTGCGGTATTCGCCCCCACCCGTGGATCGCATCGAAGTGATCAACGACACTCTCGAAGAATGTCGGGGGGTTCTGTTCGCCGGTCGTTCACTGTTCGCAAATGCCAACAACTCGCGGGCCCTGTTCCGGCTGCGTGACAGCGATGAGGATGATGAATTCGACGAAGTCACGCTGCTGAAACAAACAGAAGGGGGTGTCGGTCATGGTCGAAATGCCCTCGCACTGGGACCTGACGGCATGGTGTACTGCATCCATGGCAACAATGTCCGGGTGAATTCGCCCGATCTTTCCCGCCGATCGCCCCTGCGCAATCAGGCCGAGGATCAGTTGTTGCCTTGCGAGTGGGACCGCTTCCTGTTTGATGCCGATGCCCGGGTCCCAGCCGGTCATGTGACCCGGATCGACCCCAACGGCGGCCGCTGGGAACTGTTCGCCGGGGGCTTCCGGAATCCGTATGGGCTCGATTTCAACACCGAGGGGGAACTGTTCACTTTTGACGCCGACAACGAAGGGGACCTGGGGACACCGTGGTATCGTCCCAACCGCATTCACCACATCGTCTCGGGTGGGGATTATGGCTTTCGTCAGGGAACGGCCAATCGGGATCGGGGGTTTCCCGAGCATCCCGCCTCGGTCGTCGACATCGGCCTGGCCTCGCCCACCGGCATCCGATTTGGGACCCACAGTCACTTTCCCGGGAAATATCGGGAGGCCCTCTACGCGCTCGACTGGTCGTATGGGCGGATCTATGCCGTGCACTTGATACCCCGGGGAGCCGGTTATGTGGCCACTGTCGAGAAGTTCCTCGAAGGGTCTCCCTTGAATGTCACCGACGTCGCCTTCGGGCCCGATGGCGCTATGTACTTCACCACGGGGGGGCGTGGAACCCAGTCGGGGCTCTATCGGGTACGTGCCCTTGGGACGGGGCATACACCCATTCTCGGTGATGACGACGAAGAATCGCCGCTCGCAGCCGACGCCCGTCGGTTGCGACGGCAGCTGGAATCCTTTCACAACCGGATCGATCCGGCGGGGCTGGAATTGGCATGGGCCTGGCTGGGAAGCCGTCAGCCATCCCTGCAGAATGCCGCCCGAATCGCACTCGAATCCCAACCTCTGGACCAGTGGAAAGATCGGGCTCTCGCTGAAAACCCGTCAGGTCCACGCGGTTCGGCCGCGGCTCTCGCTCTGGCTCGGGTTGGTCGCCCAGAAGATCAACTGGCTTTACTGAAGCGTCTGGGAGAGACAGTCTTCCCTCCAGACGCCTGGCATCAACTGTCAATCGGCCAACGCCTGGCGGTCTTGCGGCCTGTGTCTGTCAGCCTTTCCCGGATGGGTCGCCCTGATCCTCCCGTGTGCCGCGAATGGTCTCTCCGACTGGAACCGTTGTTTCTGGCCGATGTGCGGGATCGTTGGAATCCCGACGCACCGCTGGTTGATCAATGGTTGGCTGAACTGCTGGTCTATTTCGATTCGCCCCGCATCGTCGCGCAGGCGTTGGCCTGGACCGAGACAAGGGAGTCTCCCGCGGAGCGTTTGAGATTTCTGTTTCTGCTCCGCTCGGCACGGGTCGGCTGGAACGCCGGGCTGCGACGACAGTACTTCGAATTGCTGCAGGGGCTCGACCATCATTCGGGAGGGAACCTGTTGCCCGTGGCCCTCGATGCACTCAGAAACGAGGTTCTGGCGAAACTCCCTGACGAAGAACGAGGGGCGATGGAAGCTTTGTTCGCTTCCGAGGGGGACTCGTTCGCCGACCAGCAACGGGATCTGGCGGCTCGGCCGGTGGTCCGGCAGTGGCAGGTGAGTGATCTGGATCAGATTCTACAGCAGGATCATCGTCCCGATCCAGAACGGGGCGCACAGTTGTTTGAACAGACCTTGTGCATTCGCTGTCACCGGGTGAATGGTGCCGGCGGTTCCGTGGGACCAGAACTCAGCCGTGTGGCCAATCGGTTCGGCCCCCGGGATCTCTTGGAGATGATTGTTGATCCCCACAAAACGGTCGACGAGAAATACCGGCAGACCCAGGTCGAGACGAAGGAGGGCCGGGTGATCGTGGGGCGCCTGGTGGGAGGTGATGACCGCAGCCTCATTCTGGCTTCGGATGCTTTTCGCCCCCGCCAAACCGTCAAACTCAATCGGGACGAAATTGAGTCGCAGCAGGTCTCAGCGACCTCTCCCATGCCGACCGGACTGCTCGACACGCTGCAACCCGGAGAGATCCTCGATCTGCTCGCGTTTTTGAAACGAGCGAAGTCAGACAACCGGCCGAAGTAAACCAGGCGGCACAGAGCGACTGGTTCAAGGATTGAATCTTCTCGGGTTGCTGTCTGGTTCCAAGTGGTTCAGTTCCTGCCCCGTTCCGGAGGTCACTTGATGCTGTCTTGGCTCACCTTGGGAATTGTTCTGGCAGCGACTCCGCTGCCGTCGGGATTGCATGAACGGACGCTGTGTGTGGATGGACTGCGACGTTCGTATCTGGTCTATGTTCCGCAGGCCATGGATCCCACGGGACCATGGCCCGTCGTCATGGCCTTTCACGGTGCCGGGGCCAATGCCCGGCAAATGCTGCGTCTGACCGGACTGAACGAAAAGGCAGATCAGGCCCGGTTCGTGGTGGTGTATCCTGAAGGCACGGGGGTCGGACCGTTGAAGACCTTCAACGGCGGTGGCCGTGGAGGCCCCATGGCTGATCGGGATGTCGATGATGTCTCCTTCACCGCAGCCCTGCTCGATGATCTGGCCAGCCTGATACCACTCGATCCTTGCCGGGTGTTTGCGACCGGAATTTCAAATGGGGGCATGATGTGCCATCGGTTGGCTGCCGAACTTCCGGAACGGATCGCCGCCATCGCTCCGGTAGCGGGCACTCTGGCGGTGACCCCCGCCCCCTTGCCACGCGGAGTTTCCGTCATGCACTTCCATGGCCGCCAGGATGGGATTGTCCCCTGGAATGGCCCCAACCTGCTGACTCCCCGGTTTCTGACGTTTCTTTCGGTTGACGCCACAATCGAGACCTGGCGCCGGCTGAATGAATGCCCGGAGGGCGGGATGGTCTCCGAGTACGAAAACATTTCCCGCGACGGCACGTTCGTACGGCGCCACGCCAGCCAGCCGGGCCGCGATGGTGCGGAAGTGGTGCTGCTCGAAATCGAAGGAGGGGGTCACACCTGGCCAGGACGGCCCACCGTGTTGCTGTTCCTGGGGAAGACCACGCGGGATATTTCCGCAAATGACCTGATGTGGAACTTTTTCGAGCAGCACCCGCTTCCAGGACGGTAAGCGGTTTCTTCAGGCCGCGCTGGACTCTGAGCGGGTCAGCCTGTCCCCCGAGGCAGCCCCACTTAACCCTTGCCGGATTGAAGCTGGCCGCGCCGGGAGTTCGAGCTTCGGGGCAACTCAGTTTCTTGTGAGCCGGTACCGATCACCTGCCGGGCGAAATACAGACCGGAGAATATTTTGGGATCCGCGAGTCGGTCCCGGCGAGCCCGGCGTTTCAACCAGGATTCGACCTGGCCGAGAGGGACGAGATGAACATCGATCTGTTCCCCCTCGACACCCCCGCCGGCCTCAACCCGCTTCAATCCCGTTGCGAGGAAGAACTCGACGGTTTCGGTGCCAAATCCCGCCGAGACGGGACCACCAAACAAGCGTTTGATGCGACCAGCCCGGAATCCGGTTTCCTCGAGCAGTTCCCGCCGGGCGTGCGTGCGGGGATCGGGATGATCTTCCCCAGGAATATCCCCCACCAGACCCGCCGGCAATTCGATCACCCGGGCCTGCAGTGGGACCCGAAACTGCTCGACCAGCACCAGCTCCCCCTCGGGTGTAACAGCGACAATGACCACGGCAGGCCGGGGATGAACCCGCTCGGCATATTCCCAGGTCCCCCTCCGGACCAGACGGAGGAAACGGCCGGCAGCCAGGATTTCGGAAGACTCGTCGCTCTGCATGGGAATGGTGACAGCCGATAAAGAGGGAGGGAACCGAGAACAATCGTGGTTCATCTCGGTCGAAACAAGGTGCCGCACGAGAGTCATCCAGCTGCCCGGGATAAACCTTCCGCAACCGGCACAGCCGGTTCCGGCGGAACAATCGGGACATCGGAAAACTCCCTCCTTCTTTGTTTCTCGTCACCCCCCTAGAATTTCGCAGCGTGGAAACCGTGTTCCCCAGGGAGGACTCTTTGTGATGCTTCCATTCCTCACAGCTCTGCCGGTCTACAACGAAGCCTCCCACATTCCGGGCGTGCTGGATCAGGTTCGGCGGTATAGCGATCGGATCCTGGTGATCAACGATGGCTCCCGTGACGCCACGGCGGACACGCTGGCGGCTATTCCGGGGATTGAGGTGGTGACCCATCCACAAAACCTGGGTTACGGCGCTGCATTGCGCAGTGCGTTTGACTTCGCCCTGCGATCAGACGCCGAGGTGCTCGTGACGATCGACTGCGATGGGCAGCACGAACCACGGCTGATCCCAGCCTTGGTGGAGGCGCTCGCGGATGACGTCGACATTGTCTCTGGCAGCCGCTATCTGAAGGAGCATGCCGGAGACAACGCCGCTCCTGAAGATCGTCGGCGGATCAACCGGTTGATCACCGAGGAGGTCAACAACCGGCTGGGGCTGCGGCTCACGGATGCCTTCTGCGGGTTCAAGGCTTACCGCGTGAGCGCCTTGCGGAACTTTGAAATCACCGAGACGGGTTATGCGATGCCGCTGCAGGTCTGGGTGCAGGCGGTTTCGGCCGGGTTGCGTATTGTGGAGTTTCCCGTTCCCAGGGTCTATCTTGAGGAGAAGCGGTCGTTTGGTGGCTCGCTCGATGACGCCGCAATCCGACTGGCCCACTACCGGGATGTTCTGGACCGGGCCCTGGTGACGCATCCTGTCCCCAGCCTGGCCTGTTCCGTGACAACCGCAGACTGAACCTGGAACCCGTTCGACCTCATGTCCGCCTCCCCACAACCGACACTTCCAGACTCACGTGGGGAGCCTGCTGCGGCGGAGAGGCGGATCTGCCGTTCCCAGCTTCGGGCTCCCTCCGACGAGGGAGGATTGCTACAGATTCCCCCCTTGTCCGGACTGCCGGTACTGGCACAGTCCAACGCCCGGGCGTTCCATACTCTCCGCTGCGGCGGAGAATGGCAGGAAGATTTCCGACCGTGCGCCGACGAGCGGCAGGCTGTCCGGGCGGAAGTCTGGCAGGCTGCTGAGTACTGGACCAAGCGTCTGCTGACAGCGGCCGGCCACAACGTCGTCAGTCGAGCGATCCGCACGGAAAGTGGATGGCAATTCCCCCGCGCCGCATCAGTTTCCCAACTGTGGGTCGTGACCGGACATCAACCGGCTCTGTTTCATCCCGGAGTCTGGATCAAGAATTTCGCTGTGGCCGCTCTGTCCCGCCATCTCGGGGATGCTGTTGGACTGAATCTGATTGTCGACAACGATGTCGCCCCAGCCCCCAGTCTACTCGTTCCTTCGGGCAGCGCGTCGTCCCCGCGATGGGAATCGCTGGCCTATGACACCATCCCGGGGGCAGCACCGTGGGAAGAGATCCGGGTGACCAACCGGCAATTGTTTGAGTCGTTCGGAAAGCGGGTCGGTCAGGTCCTCGCTCCGTGGGGAATCACCCCCTTGGCTGTCGAGTTCTGGCCACGGGTTCTGCAAGCCGAACAGCAGCTCAGCAATCCTGGGTGGGCCTTTTCTGCAGCCCGGGCGGCCACGGAATGGTCATGGGGCGCCGGCAACCTCGAATTACCCCTCAGCGGCCTGTGCCAGCTCCCTTGTTTTCATCGTTTTGTAGTCCGACTGCTGAATCAACTCCCCCGGTTCCATGCGGTCTACAACCAGGCTCTGGCCGACTATCGCCAAGTGTATCGCATTCGCAGTCGAACGCATCCCGTACCCGACCTGCGTTCGGATGACGACTGGCTGGAGGCTCCGTTTTGGGTCTGGTGCGAAGGGGAACGCCAGCGACGACGACTGCTGGTGAGACATGTCGACGACCGCCTTGAGCTGTCGGACGGGCGCGGCCTGCTGGATGCGCTCCCAACGGGTGTCGCCGGTTTGCCAACAGCAGTCGCTGTGCTGCAGCGTCTGGCAACCCGTGGAATCCGGCTGAGAACCCGGGCACTGACCACCACGCTGTTCTCACGGCTCTATCTGGCGGATTTGTTCATGCATGGCATTGGCGGTGCCAAGTACGATGAAATGACGGATCAGATCATTCGTGACTTCTGCCAGATTGATCCTCCCCCCTTCGCGACACTCTCGGCGACCTTGCGGCTTCCACTGCCCTCACTCCCCGTCAACCCCCAGACCGTCCGGCAGTTGAAGCACTCCCTGCGCTCGGCTGAACAACATCCCGGACGTTTCCTCGATCACCCCGACTCTCCGCGAACAGCGGCACTGATTTCCGAGTTCGGCCGGTTGATTGACGAGCAGCAGGCTTTCCGCCGGGGGGATCCGAAGGTGGGACAAAGGACAGAGGCGGGCCCGGCCCGGTTTCGTCGGTTTCATGAGCTTCGCAAAGAACTCGAGGCGGCCACTGCGAAAACACGGGAACAGCTTCATGTTGAACTGGCCGCCGCCGAGCGGCACCTGGCAGCCAATCGGATTCTGCGCAGTCGCGAGTACTCGTTTTGTCTGTTTCCACCTCATCTGCTGAGGAGTTTCGTCAAAGATGCGTGCGGCACCATCGACTGATCGAAGCCCCCCAACCTGGTGGGACGCCCTGATTTTTCTGGTCGGACTTCTGCTGATTGTCAGCGGCAGCGGTTGGTTGAGCGAAAGACCACCAAATTGGGGCTGGGTGGTGGCGGGGATTTTGGTGGCCGGTTGGGGTTGGAGAAATGGTGGCTGGCGCTGGCTGACCGAGATGCCGGGGACAGTGCTCGCGTATTTGCTGGGGGGAGGAAATCCCCAGGCGCGCCGTTATGGGGCCCGGCTGACCTCCGAAGCGCTGGTCTACAGTCTGTTCATGGTGGTGTTGTTGCTGGGTGCGTTGCTGGGCCACTCGAACATGCTGCTGCTGGTCTTTGCCCTGCTGGCGGGGGCCCTGGTGCTGAATGGGTATGCGACAATCCTTGTGCTGCGTCAGGTCCGGGGGAGACGCACCCTGCCCGACATGGTGTTCGCCGGCGAACCCTTTTCGGTCCAGATTGAACTGACCAATCGCAAGAGATGGCTGAGTTCCTGGTTGTTGCAGGTGGAAGATCACCTCCGGCAGGGGGCCCGCGAGCACCACCCCAATGTGCTGTTCGAGCGAATCCCCCCCCATTCCAGCCGTTTCGCCTCGTACCAGGTGGCGGCCTCTTCCCGCGGAGTGCTTGACTTTTTGTCGTTGCGGATTTCGTCGCGGTATCCCCTCGGCCTGTGGGAACGGGGATTTGAACTGAATTTGCCTGAACAATTGCTGATTCTTCCCCGGGTGGGACGACTGACCGGACGCTTCGGAGAGGCACTGCGAACACAGCAGCGGACGCAGTTCGACGCTCCGGCCAGAACAGGAGTGTTCGACGAGGAGTTTCATCGTCTGCGGGAATTCCGGCCTGGGGACAGTCGGCGCGCGATCCATTGGAGGACCACGGCGCGGCGGAATGAACTGATGGTCCGGGAGTACCAGGAGCAACATGATCCCGAGTGGCTGTTGCTGGTTGAATTGTGGCTCCCCCCCCAGCCCGCTTCCACGGATTTGGAACGGCTGGAAACCGTGATCTCATTTGTCGCCACCTGCTGCACCAGCCGCGCGCGGACCGGCCGGAACACCGGTCTGCAACTCTTGCTGTGCGGCCGCCAGTTTGTTTCCCTGGGGGAACCCGGGCAGGGACTGACCTTGCGGGACGCCCTGGAAAGTCTCGCCCTGGCCGAAGGAAGTTCATCGCCGGCGACGGGAGAACTGGCCACTATTCTGGAACAACGCCGGGGAGAGGCTTCGCGGAAACTCTTTATCACAACGCATCCCGCATCCTGGAATCGCCTCGTGGAACTGTGGGCGGGTCTGGGGCTCTCGATCGACGCGGTGGGTTTGGAATTCGAGTGTCCCACCTCGGACGGGGTGACTCTAGGGGATCTGTTTGAGCTCGATCCCTTCCCGGTACTGGAGGCTGTTCGATGACTCTGCGCGATGTGTTCGTTGCCAGCCTGTTCGCACTGGTCATCCTGGGGTCGGGAATGCTGTGGTTGGGGGAGGGAGACTTCTTTCCCGGCGGAGTGACCATTCTGCTGGCCATCGCCGCCTATCTGTTCAACGAGCGGGGCCCCCGCTGGTCGCTTGGTCCCTGGAGCAGCAATGCCCTGGGACTGCTTGCCGCAGCCGCCGCCCTGGGAGAGTTCCTCGGCCCCAGCCTCGAAGGGAGACTGCTCTCGGGGGCTCATTTCCTGTGCTACCTGAGTTGGATCATTCTCTTTCAGAAAAAACGCTCCCGGGAGTACTGGCTGCTCGGGGCGTTCGTGTTATTGCTGGTGGCGGTGGGATCGGTCCTGACCAACTCCGGCCTGTACGGCTTGCTGGTTCTGGTCTTTGTGCTTCTGATGCTCTGGACCATGGCCGTGGGGAACCTGTTGTTCCGGGCCCAGGAACTGGACCTGGTGCCGAGCTTCCAGGACCAGAGCGGCGATCTGCCCGGAAAGGCTCCGCCTGCGGAAACGGCAGCCGCCCCACCTTCCCCATCCCTTCCCACTTTGCGCGTTCGACATGGGGTCAGTCTTGACTATGCAGGTCACTGGCTGCAGCGACGATTTGTCTTCAGCCTCGCCCGGATGGCAATTCTGGGGCTGGTCCTGGGCGTGCTGGTATTCCTGCTGGTTCCCCGATTCTGGATCGGTTCGGCGAACCCGTTTATCAATACCGCAGTCGGAGGGGGCCGGACCGCCACGGGCTATTCGAAAAACCTTCGTCTGGGAGGACTGGGGGAGATTCTCGAAGACAGCACCCGCGTGTTGCAGGTGCGGCTGTTCGACCGCGACAGTGACAACCTGTTGCGGCTGGAAGAACTCGCAACCCTGCAGGGGCTCGATGAGCCGTACTTTCGGGGGGACATTTTTGACAAGTACCGCTCGGGTCAAT
>Ga0315903_10001142_pt1 | contig 40108 bp, 40 predicted proteins | sample LakEriMetagenome_7_FD_203524 | JGI IMG/M metagenome (GOLD analysis project Ga0315903, IMG submission 203524) | Freshwater fungal communities from buoy surface, Lake Erie, Ohio, United States - Buoy 2 MA119 | ecosystem: Environmental > Aquatic > Freshwater > Lake | place: USA: Lake Erie, Ohio... | reverse complement strand
CCAGCCCCAGAGGCCGTGCAGTGGCCAGCTGCGCAACCCGGACCAACTACGCCGGCCACTCCAGCCATAGCGCCACGGCCGGTCATGAACTAACATTCAAACCGGATCACCCAATGGGGGCCGACCAATGCTGACCGATGCTGAGGGTGCGATAGGGACAGCCATCCACCTCCAGAACCGTGCCAGCAAGGGGAAAACAGGTGGCCGGATCATACCCCTCAACGCCGAGCTCCGGAAAGCTCTGGGTGACCTCAAGAACCAACCGCAAATAAGCCATGCGCTTTCCTCCTCAAGAGCTCATAAGCGAAATTGCAATCGCTACCGCGAAACAAACCAACGATCGTAAATACGCTGATATGAGCCGTCTTCACGCATGCGAAGCAACGCGACATTAACCTCCGAGCGAAGCGAGCTGCCTCGCGGGAAAACAATCCCGTAATCTTCTTTCCGGAAGGGTGCGCCTACAAGTTGCACGCGCCCTTTTCCCTCGTTTGCCGCATAATGCATCAATACAGGCGCGTCGAAGACAATAGCTTCAACGGTGCCGTTGTGAAGCGCGTCGAAGGCTTCGTTAATTTGCCGTACTTCCACGGCTTGCGCCCGCAGTTCCCGAGCGACATTTGCCGCTGTGCTCCCAGCGGTGACCGCTACTCTTTTACCCGCTAGATCTTCCGGCCCGTTGATGCCGCCGGCTATTTGCTGGACAGTTAGCGTCGCAGTAAGCTGAGCAGTGTATAGCGCTACAAAAACTACACCCGTGAACATCCATAGAACCGCTAGCACGCGAGCTATGGCTTGTTTGGGCGCGGCCTCGGCTTGTGTCACCAATGTTCCAGCCGCCCAGTAAAGTGCGTGAAAAATCCCGGGCATATATTTCTTAGTGGGCACGATTCCCTCGGGATGACGGCGCTCGATAAACCAGACGATATGGGCGGGGATGAGGATGAGGAGAGCGCCGATTCCGAGCCAAGTTAAAGATGTCCATGAGATCAGAAGTCGGAGCATGTCGGCGAGAGGATTTCCCCCCGGAGAGCTCTGCCCACGCGACATGATTTGAAGACCCGCGCTGAGCATGGGCTGGGAGAAATCAAACTCCGCTTCGCGTGCGGCCGTAATGGAGACCGCGGAAATCCCGAGCTCACTCCGTGCTGAACGAACTTCTTCGAGAAGCGCCCTAACATCCCCGGCTGTTGTATAAGTGATCTTGAAATTAAGTCTGTTGGCGATTTCGTCCATGATCTCCATGGAGAAACCCGTAAGACGGTTCTCGCGTTCAATAACCAACGGTGGGAGTACGCGTGTAACGACTTTAACTTCGCGAAGTTCGGGAGAGATGTTCTGCGCGGCAGCGGGGGCGGCGACCAACAGTACTGCAATAATCATTTCAAAGATGTATTGGACAGAACGACGCATTAACGCCCCCTAAAACAGCCGAACACACAGATCAATTTGGCAAACTTATCGCAAGCGCATCCCGCAACCATGGTAGATTGCACTGATCCCACAAAAGCATGACATAAAAATGACGGGCATGACTGATACATGATCCAAGCAGGGTCATATCGATGCGTCTTTCGCTCCCCTTAATCTTAGAATTACACTCATCTGCGATGCATGGGATTTCTTGTCGTATGCGAAAAGTTTGAAAATAATGTCTGCCCCAGATTCGCGGAGCCGATATGACAGCTGATTTAAAGGATCGCACATCCGATATGCGGTATGCGATCTATTATCTACCATTGGGCGAGACGCGCCTGTGGAAACGAGCAAGCGGTTGGCTAGGCTATGATTCCATCACCGGAACTGACCTCGCACGTGAAACGCGCGACCTGCCAGCTAGCTTAGACCCGGATAGATTAATCGCTTCTCCCAAGGTGTATGGTTTTCATGCGACTCTTAAAGCGCCGTTCCGACTTAATCAGTCTTTTGGCGAAAAAGATCTTTTGGAGGAAGCCGCGAAATTTGCCACAGCCACGTCGGCCGCAGGAAAATTAGTGCTTGCTCCAGCGTTCATAGGCGACTTTGCTGCTCTCGTTCCCGTTGGCCCGCAGCCGCGACTGCATCAACTCGCGGACGCCTGTGTGCTTGGATTCGAGCGTTTCCGCGCGCCTATGAATGAGGCCGAACGAAAGCGGCGCCTCCTCTCGCCTTTGACGGTGCGACAAATCAAGAATCTCGAACAATGGGGCTACCCTTATGTGTTCGAGGAGTTTCGCTTCCACATGACGCTGACGGGCGACATTCCACAGCCTCTGAAAGAGAGCGTCCTACAAAAAATCGTGCACGAGTTTCCCGTCGCCGATTGCAGGCTTGATATCGATACGATCTGCGTTTGCAGGCAAGCCCCCGGAGAGCGCTTTCGTCTGATCAAACGTTTCAAGCTTTCCAGAGCTCATGCTTGTTGACGAGAGAAAAGAACAGACGTGGCGCTGGTCAGTAAAAAGCCAATAAAATTTCTACCAGCTTCCTCGAGTGCGTTGCCGTTGTGGATCCGCATGTCGCTAGGCACATTTGTGTAAGCAGAATTTCGGACAATTCGTGCGACGATATCATCGTGTGTTTCCCGGCCGCGCGCCGCAAGTCGACGCTCGACGACGGCTACGCTTGCAACTATCTCTACAATCCTAAAATTTTTGAAGCGCTCGCGCACTAATGGAATTACTTCACGTGAAATATTTACAGTCACGATTCGCATCGACCTAATGTCGTCGTTCACCGATGAAGGAATTCCATAGGAAATACCATGGGCCCGCCAGCTTAAGACGAAAGCGCCTTCGGCTTCGCGCTGCAAAAAATCATCATATGTGGCCTCTTCGCTGTCCTCAGCGCTTCCACCCGCCCGCGTCACCACGCGTCGAGGGAAGACAAATCTGCCATCCCCAGCAAGCGCCTGTCGCGCGAACCTAATGACCGAATCTTTACCAGCGCCGCTCGCGCCCACAACGCCGACGAAGATGCCCATATGGTGCAAGGTGTCCTGTTTCAAGCTCGCGCTCTCAGACAATGCGCTGGCCCTTGCAATAGGTTTCGCGTACCCAGGGCTCGCCCTCCACGACGCGGACACGCAACATGTCAGCGACTTGTCCCGTTTCAATGGCGCCACGGTCGGCAATTCCGGCTGCTCTTGCAGCGTTGATCGTCACAGTCCGAAGCGCCCGGACCAGGCCAAATCCTTCGATCCGACGGTCTAATTCAAAAGCTCCCATAAGCAAGCTTGCGGGCACGTAATCAGAGGAAAGGATATCCAGAACTCCTTCTCGCGCTAACGCTTCGGCAGCGACATTGCCGGAATGAGAGCCGCCGCGTACGACGTTGGGTGCACCCATCAGAACGGAAATCGAGGCTTCGTGGGATAGCCTTGCCGCCTCCACCGTCGTGGGAAACTCAGCGACGGACACTTGGTCAGTGATACTCTCATCGACATGCGAGGACGTGGCATCGTCATGACTTGCGATAGCTATGCCTTTCCTATGAGCAAGAGCTACAAGGCTCTCGCGATGATTCCTGTAATTTTTAGAAAATAGCTCACGCTTGCGTTCAACTAGATCCGCGAGTTTCTCTGAATTAAGGCCAGATTTTCCCCCGTAATAGGTGCGCCAAGCGTCCATGCTGACGAATTGTCGTGCCCCTGGTGTATGATCCATGAGAGAAATAAGATCGACGCGGTGTCCGTCCATTACGATCCGCGCACTGTCGACGCAATCCTCTGCGCAGATCTCACAGCGTAAATGAGTATGATGATGAATGCGCAGCAATCCGAGCCTTCGTGCAGCATCGATTTCGTCGAGAAGATGCACTACCTCGTCCCGCAGCGGCGCATAATCCGCGTCATGACCCACACGGAGGGAATCGAATACGGTTGTGATTCCAGCCGTAGCCAGCTGCATATCGTAGGCAATGATTGCGGCCCGTCTAGGCCAGTCCACCTTCGGACGCGGCTTGAGATGGCTTTCTAGATTGTCAGTATGCAATTCGACAAGTCCAGGGATGAGTAAATCCCCGTCGAAATTGTAGCCGCGCTCCGGCGCGATCCCTTCACCGATCTCCTCGATCTTCCCTTCGGCAATAGCCACCCATCCTGGGAATTGACGCTCGGGCGTCACGACGATTGCATTCTCAATCAGAAAATCGTTAGACATAGATGGGAGTCCCGGCTGCGAACTGACGCATGTCGACGAGCTTGTCCGCGACGCGTGCGCGCACCTGCGCATCATGGAATATGCCAAGCACTGCCGATCCCTGAGTCTTACAAGCCTCGATGAGCATAATCACCGCATCGCAATTCTTTCGGTCTAGCGACGCGGTGGGCTCATCCAAAAGCATAAGAGGACGACGGGCTGCGAAACCACAGGCGATATTGACGCGCTGCTGTTCGCCGCCAGAGAAGGTTGCCGGCGCCAGCTTCCACAAGCGCTCGGGCACGTTGAGCTGGGTCAGCAATTTCGCCGCCCGCTCCTCGCCTTCCGACCGTCCGCAGCCGCTCTCGCAGGCGCGCGCGGCTACAAGGTCGAGACAGGAGACGCGGGGAATGACTCGCAGAAATTGGCTCACATAACCAATAGCGCGCTGGCGCAATTCAAGGATGCGACGCGGCGGCGCCATCGCCATATCGACCCATCCGCCTTCTTCGCGCAGCAGGATGCTTCCCGATCCGACCAAATAATTGCCGTGGATCATTTTGAGGATAGAGGATTTGCCCGCGCCGGACGGCCCGTCGAGTACGACGCACTCGCCGGCGCATACATCGAAACTGACGTCGCGCACCACAGGCAGCTTGAGGCCGCCCTGCATGTGAAGTGTGAAGGTCTTTGAAACTCGCTCGAGCCGGAGGATTGGCTCTGGCGAAGGAGGAGTGCTTTCCATTGGTCAAACCTGCAAGACGGACGACACTAGCAGCTGCGTGTAGGCATGTTGCGGATCGTCGAGAACCTGATCGGTGAGTCCAGTCTCCACGATGCCTCCATGACGCATGATCGCGATGCGGTGGGAGAGCAACCGGGCAACGGAGAGGTCGTGGGTGACGATGACCACCGCCAGCCCGTGTTCGGCGACAAGGCTGCGGAGAAGATCCAGCAGCCGCGCTTGAACGGAGACGTCAAGTCCGCCCGTTGGTTCGTCCATGAACACGAGGCGCGGGTTGGTGACCATATTGCGTGCGATCTGCAAACGCTGCCGCATGCCTCCGGAGAAGGTCTCGGGGATGTCGTTCATGCGTGCAGGATCTATCTCGACCCTTTGCAGCCATTCGCCGGCTTCGCGGCGTATCGCGCCGTAGTTCCGCCAGCCGACTGCCATCAACCTTTCGCCCACATTGCCACCGGCGGATACTTTCATGCGCAGGCCGAGACGGGCCTCCTGCTGTACGAAGCCCCATTCGGTGCGCAGCAGAAAGCGGCGCTCCATTTCGGTCATGGCGCGCAGATCAACTTCTACGCCGTCAGAGCGCACATAGGACAGCGACCCCGAGGAGCACTCGAGCTGGGTCGATAACAAGCCGAGCAGGGTTGATTTTCCGGAGCCGGATTCGCCAGCCAGTGCGAGAACCTCGCCCTCGTAAATGTCGAGGTCGATGTCCAAGCAGCCCCTTCGCGAGCTATAGTGCTTAGATAGGCCGCGCGCCGACAGTATCGGGCGATTCGGAGGCGTACCATTCATGGCGCCACCTGAGGTTTGGCGAAGGGCACAATTGAGAAACTCACGCCATGGCGCGAAAATCCAAGTTTCTCATAGAATTTATGGGCCCGGATGCGCTTCTCGTTGGATGATAGCGCGAGCTTGTAGCAGCCCTTCGCCGCCGCGTGCTCTAAGGCGTGCCGCATCATCGCCGAGCCCACTCCTACCCCTTGTGCGCGCGGAGAGACAGCGACTCCCTCAACAACGGCCGAGGGCGAGCCGAGATGGCCGAGGTTGTCCATAACAAGAAGCGCGTAGACGCCGACGATCTCTTTACCCTCCGTGGCGACGAAGAATTTATAGTAGGGATATGTTGCGCAACGCTCCCAAATTTTCGCTGCGTCTGCGTTCTTGAGGACCTTTCCGTCGTCGTAGCCGGGCTGCGCGTAGAGCGTGAGAATCTCTGGCACGTCATCGCGGGTGGCCTCCCGGATCGATAAGACATTAGCGCTCATTCGGCAGCTTCTTTCCGTTCGATTCTTCGCGCGCAATGGTCGGTATCGGAGCAAACGAACATACGCTTGCCCGCGTCGTCAACGACAACTTCGTCGAGGAAAACGTCGCCGCAGCCGCAAAGCTCGCAGGTCCGATCGAACTTAGTGCGTTCGAAAGGGTGGTCCTCAAAGTCGAGGCTCACAACGCGCGTATAGGGAGGAATCGCATAAATGCGCTTTTCGCGGCCGGCACCGAATAGTTGCAGTGCGTGGCAATTATTCATCTTAGGATTGTCAAATTTCGGCGTCGGCGAGGGGTCCATGACATAGCGCTCATTAACCCTGACCGGATAGGCGTAGGACGTGGCGATATGCCCATGCCGCGCGATATCCTCATAGAGCTTCACATGCATTAGGCCGTAATCCTCAAGCGCATGCATGCGCCGCGTCTCTGTTTCGCGTGGCTCTAGGAAGCGCAGAGGCTCAGGGATCGGAACCTGATAGACGAGGATCTGCCCCTCGCGCAGCGGCGTCTCCGGGATGCGGTGGCGCGTCTGAATAATCGTCGCCTCCGGCGTTCGCGTTGTGGTCTTCACGCTCGCGGTTTTCTCGAAAAAGCGTCGGATCGATACGGCGTTCGTCGTGTCGTCGGCACCTTGGTCGATCACTTTTAAAATGTCATCTGGGCCTATCACCGAGGCGGTCACCTGAACGCCTCCGGTTCCCCATCCATAGGGCATCGGCATTTCACGGCTGGCAAACGGCACTTGATAGCCGGGCACTGCGATCGCCTTAAGGATCGCGCGGCGTATCATGCGCTTGGTCTGCTCGTCGAGATAGGCGAAATTATAGCGGAGAGTCTCGTTCACCATTCTCCCTCGCATGGCTGATTTTCGGGTCCGACCACAGCGGCGGCGTGGCGCTCGTCCCATTCCCGGCGCAGTTGGCGCAGCAGTGACAATTCAGCCTGAAAGTCGACGTAATGCGGCAGTTTCAAATGCTCCACGAAGCCCGTTGCCTGCACGTTGTCGCAGTGTGACAGGACGAACTCCTCGTCCTGTGCCGGCGCATCGTTTGATTCACCTAATTCGGAGGCGCGTAGCGAGCGGTCGACCAGCGCCATGGACATGGCCTTACGCTCGTTCTGGCCGAACACGCAGCCATATCCTCGAGTGAAGCGCGGCGCCTGGCTTTCCGAACCCTGGAACTGGTTCACCATTTCACATTCAGTGAGGGCGACTGATCCGAGGCACACTTCGAAGCCAAGCTCGGGGGCGAATAGGAAAACTTCCACCTCGCCAATGCGGATTTCGCCAGCGAAGGGGTGTGTGCGTCCATAGCCGCGCTGGGTGGAATAGGCCAGAGCCAACAGAAAGCCCTCGTCGGCGCGTGCCAGCGCCTGCAGCCGTGTCTGGCGATTAGCTGGAAATTGCAGCGGCGTGCGCGTAATGTCGTCCGCGGCGCTAGCCTCCGCGCCGGCTCCCGGTTCCTCTACGAGGCCGTCGCGTCCAAGTATCCCGAGGACATGCGGCGTAGCGAAAGTACTCGCCCCCGATTCGCAAGGAGCATCTTCGACGCTATCCGTTTCCGCCAGGGACGGATCGAGCAGGCGATGCGTGTAATCGAAAGTTGGGCCCAGAATCTGCCCGCCGGGAATATCTTTGAACACCGCTGAGACGCGGCGCTTGACCCGCATCGATGACGTGTCGAATGGCTGAGCGTCGCCGAAGCGCTGTAGGGTGGCGCGATAGGCGCGCAGAAGGAAAATCGCCTCGATCAGATCGCCCCGGGCCTGTTTGATCGCCAGCGCAGCGAGTTCCGGATCGTAAAGCGAGCCCTCAGCCATTACGCGTCCCACCGCAAGCGCAAGCTGCTGCTCGATCTGCTTTAGTGTGAGGATGGGAACCGAAGGGTCGCCGCGCCGCTCATGCGCAAGCAGCCTGTGCGCATTGTCGATGGCTTTTTCGCCGCCCTTCACAGCAACATACATGTCCGATCCCCGCTTTTAGGACGTGTGAAGCTCAAGGCTACGTGGCAGGCCCGCGATCCGCGATGCGCCTGCGACGATCACATCGACGCCAAGCGGAAATCTCGCCCGGTTCGCGCGCCATTGTTCGGCGAAATTCGAAGGAGCCGGCGCGAAATCAAATTTGAGCGGATGCTCCAGTCCAGGGCCGGAAAACGACCAGAGCCCGTTCTCGCGCGGTTCGCTCTGAAGAATGATTGTTGCAGAACGATCGGGATATTCAGGATCTCCTTGGGCGAACGCCGACAGAGGCGGCATGGACGGCGGATCGCAGGCCACTCCGAACAAGGCGTCGCGCGGCTCCTGTACCAGAGGGGCCCCACAATGAAAGGCGATGAATGCGCGAACCTCCTCGCTTTGCGCCAGGCCCTGATCAAGCCACAGCGGCGTATCATGGTCGACGAGAGTGAGCAGAATCGAGGTAGTGGTTGCGCTCAACGGGCCACAGCGAAGGGTTTCAGCGGAAACGACGACGGGACGCGCAGGGGAGGACAATCCATCCATGATCTGGCGGAACATCTTCTGCGAACCGAAGATCGGATCCTCGAAGCCAGCAGCAAGCGCCTGGCCCACATTCATACGCGCGCTCATGCTCCATCCTCGCCACGCACGAGAGTGAAGAAGTCCACTTTGGTGGCTGCGGCAATTTCCGCGGCCTGGCGCGCCTTACGCTCGAGCCGCGCACGCACGGGGCGCGCCAGCCTCTCCTCGAGAATGGCCCTGTAAGCCTCATCCTGCCCCAACGCGTCCACGACTGCGGCGAGCCGCGCCCGTACGCCCGAGCGTCCCATAATATAGGCAAAACCCTGCGCCCCACCCTCCAGCAGCACGACGGCGCGAGTGACGGCAGCTTCGCCCACATTGAATGATTGGCCAGCGCCGCCGACCCGTCCGCGCAACATAACGAGTCCGGATTGCGGGGCGCGCACGTCATGGATGGCGGGCAGGGGCTCGCAGCTTTGCAGTGCGACTTCTAGCTCGAATTGGGTGGCGTAGGCGCACATACGCATCAGCGCTGCGCGCTGCTGCGCGACTGACAAATTGGAACGAATTTCGGCTGGCTCGACGTCATCTGACATACGTGCCGACTTAGGCTCGGAGTTTTACAATGCTGTGACAATTCTTGCGGGGCACACGTCTTTCCACAGTGCGGAGGGGAGATTGTGGGTAAGCCGGCTATGAAGGCTGGCTGTTAAGTAATTGTCGCCTTTCTGAGGGCTGGCTGTCGTAAAGTCTCGTTAGGGTTTTCGTCAGCCATCGATCTACGTTCTTGGAGATGCAGTTATGGCCCCAATAATTTCTATCGCCGGCGTTTCCAAATCCTTCGTCAAAGACAAGCCTGTCCTCAAAAATATCAATATCTCGATTGAGGCAGGTGAAATGGTCGCTCTAATCGGGGCATCGGGTTCGGGGAAGTCCACCCTTATCCGATCGATCGGAGGCCTCGAGCGAATCGACCGTTCGGACCCACGCAATGCCGTCGAAGCTAAAATCGCTCTGTTTGGTGAGACGATGCAAAAGAGCGGGCAGATCGCGCCGGGTGCGAAGAAATTGCGCTCGCGGATCGGCATCGTATTCCAGCAATTTAATCTCGTTCCACGATTGTCTGTGCTGACGAACGTTTGCCTCGGCTTATTGGGCAACATGTCCTCCGCGCGCGGCACCCTGTCGCTGTTCACGAAGGAAGAAAAAAGGCTGGCGATCAGGGCGCTGCAGCGAGTCGGCATCGCCGAACACGCGCGCAAGCGTGGAAATCAGCTGTCAGGCGGGCAGCAGCAGCGCGCGGCAATCGCGCGCACGCTAGTTCAAAAATCCGAAGTGCTCGTAGCCGATGAGCCCATCGCCTCGCTTGATCCCGCCTCGGCGCGACGTGTGATGGACATTCTAGGCGAAATCAACCGGACGGACCGCGTTACCGTGGTCGTCTCGCTGCATCAGGTGGAATATGCGCTAGCCTATTGCCCGCGCACGATCGCTTTGCGCGCAGGCGAGGTCGTTTACGATGGCCCCTCCCATGCGCTCACCCCGGACTTCCTTGCGGAGCTTTATGGTGAGGAGGGCGAAAGCCTGTTCCTTCCTATCTTCGCTGATCGCCCCCCCGCCAGCCATCTTGCCGCTTAGCCACCCACTCACCAATCCGCGCCGAAGCATTCGCGCGCGAATTGAGAAGCCTTCCTCACCTTAACCTTCGGCAGCTCACCTGAAACAGGAGCGTTCCATGACCCGCCTTCGCCTTTGCACAACCATAGCCGCCAGCCTCGCCGCAGCGGGCGCCTTTGCGCTTTCCCCTGCCAAGGCGAAAGAAATTAATTTTGGCATCATCTCCACGGAGACGACGTCCAATCTACGCTCCATCTGGGACCCCTTCCTCGCTGACATGTCGAGGAAGACCGGCCTCCAGATCAAGGGTTTCTTCGCCTCCGACTATGCGGGCGTCATTGAAGGCATGCGCTTCAATAAGGTACAGCTAGCATGGTACGGCAATAAAGCTGCGATGGAGGCAGTCGACCGCGCCAATGGCGAAATCTTCGCCCAGAGTGTCGATAAGGACGGCAATCCGGGTTATTGGTCCCATATCATTGTGCACAAGGATAGCCCGTTCAAAACAATCGAAGACGTTTTGAAATGCGACAAGTCGCTTGATTTCGGTATCGGCGATCCGAACTCCACCTCAGGCTTCCTCGTTCCAACAACCTTTATCTTCTCCGCCCGTAATATTGATCCGCGCAGTTGCTTCAAGACGGTTCGCGGTGCGAATCATGAAGCCAATGCGCTCGCAGTCGCAAACAGGTTGGTTCACGCTGCGAGCAATAATAACGAAAACCTGAGCCGCCTGCAGAAGACGGCGCCGGCAAAAGCGCAAGACATCCGCGTAATCTGGACCTCGCCGCTCATTCCTTCTGATCCGCTCGTTTGGCGGAAAGATCTTGACGCAGCGGCTAAAGGAGCGATTGCTGAATTCATTTTCAGCTATGGAACGAATAACGAAGCTGAGAAGGTCATTCTCGCAGGCCTCGGCTGGGCACCCTTCCGCAAGTCGAACGACGATCAACTCCTTCCGATCCGCCAGATGGAAGTGAACAAGGAGATCGCGAAGATCAAAGGCGATGAGGCGATGGCAGCCGATAAAAAAGCTCTCCAGCTCACGGCGCTGCAGAAGAAGTTCGAAGAATATAGCACGCGCATTGCCGCCCTCGCAGCGAAGTAAGGCCGTTCCTTCAACACGCATCTTAGTCCCGGGTTTCCAGCCCGGGACTTTTACGAGATGAAGGCCGCCATTGAATCTCGCCCAGACGGCCTTCACCCTCGAAGCCATTTCGACACTCGTACAACTTCGAGCGGATCAATGAGCAAAGCCAGTTCCCACTTCAGCGTTCCCTCGTCCGCAGACCCCCCGGTGCCGCAAAAGCTACTCGTTGATCAGGCCAAATCTTGGCTACTGTGGATCGTGATAGCGGCGCTTCTCGTCTTCAGCTGGGGCCCTGTGGAGATGAGCAAGGTAAGTCTGCTCGTCACCGACTGGCGTAACATGGCGGAATTCTCCTCCGGTTTTCTACAGCCGGATTTTCGCGATTGGCGCATTCACCTACAGCAGATGGTGGAGACGGTCCAGATGGGCGTCTGGGGCACTGCGCTAGCCGTCATCATAGGAATTCCCTTCGCAATTTTTAGCTCGTCTAACGTTTGTCCGCAATGGGTTGTACAGCCTGTCCGCCGCCTGATGGACGCCTCGCGGGCGATCAACGAAATCGTCTTCGCGCTTCTGTTTGTGGTGGCGGTTGGGCTTGGGCCGCTGGCAGGCGTGCTTGCTTTGGCGCTTCACAATGTTGGCATCATTTCGAAACTATTTTCGGAGGCCGTTGAGGCTATAGACCCGCGGCCAGTGGAAGGCATTCGCTCGACCGGCGCCAGTCGATTGCAGGAAGTTATCTTCGGCATCATTCCCCAGGTCGCGCCGCTATGGAGCTCCTACACACTTTATCGATTTGAAACTAACGTGCGCTCCGCCACCGTGCTTGGCATCGTCGGTGCCGGGGGCATCGGACAGTCCCTTTACGAGAACATCCGCAGTTTCCAGTATAGCCAGACGGCAGCGATCATCATCATCGTTGTGGCGACCGTCATGTTAATCGATATGATCAGCGCCCGTATCAGAAAGAATCTGGTATGATCATGCCGATAGTGTCTTACATCAACGCAACGGGCCCTGAAAAAAAGCTCGGAAAAGCGCCTTTCGTCGATCCTTCCGCAAAGGTTATAGCCTGTGAGCTTGGCGCCTATACAGAAGTTGGCGCTCGTGCGCAGTTGCTCGAATGCTCACTCGGCGATTATTCCTATGTCGTGAACGACAGTGACATCGCTTATTCCGATATTGGCAAATTCACTTCCATCGCATCTCATGTCAGAATCAATCCTGGCGACCACCCCATGCATCGGGCGTCGCAAAGTCATTTCACCTATCGCGCAAGCGCTTATTTCGACGCTGCATCCGACGAGCCAGATTTTTTCGAATGGCGCCGGGGCCGCAGGGTGGAGATCGGCCACGACGTCTGGATCGGTCATGGATCGACGATTCTGTCGCGCCGCAAGATTGGAACCGGTGCCGTGGTCGGCGCGGGCTCCGTGGTGACGAAGGATGTGCCTCCTTACGCCATCGTCGCGGGAAATCCAGCGCAGCTCATCCGGATGCGCGTCCCGGAGGACGTCGTCGCCGGGCTTCTGGAACTTCAATGGTGGTACTGGAGTCATGAGCGCCTTCAGGCGGCCCTCCCCGACTTCCGTGAGCTTGCAGCGCAAGAATTCCTTGAGCGCTACACCCGGTAAGAGCGGCTCTCGTGCGCAAGTTCCGCGGGGCGCATGAGGTGGCTACGTCTGCGACGTCGACCGTCATCGTATGAAGGGAAAGGCCTAGCTAATGCGCTTTTCGTCGTCTGAGAGCGGGCGGATCACGATCGCTCTGGGCGTTGCGCAGACCATCGCATGGGCCTCCAGCTATTATCTTGCTGCGGTTCTAGCCGCTCCCATGGCGCGGAGTTTCGATCTCTCACCTGTCTATATATTCGCCGCTTTCTCGGGGGCGCTGATCGTGTCTGCGGTTGTCGGCCCGTGGGTGGGAGCTCGTATCGATCGCTTCGGCGGGCGCGGTCCGCTTTTGGCAAGCAATTTGATTTTCATCCTAGGTCTTGGGACGATGGCGGCGAGTCAGACTTTCGCAGTGCTCGTCTGCGGGTGGCTCATTATCGGCGTCGCCATGTCGATGGGCCTGTATGATTCCGCTTTTGCCGCACTGACGAGGATCTACGGGCGTAACGCGCGGAAGCCGATCACGGGGATCACGCTCATAGCGGGCTTCGCGAGTACGGTTGGTTGGCCAATCACGGCATTTGTCGAAGCACAATGCGGTTGGCGTGTGGCTTGTTTGAGCTGGATAGCCCTGCATCTCTTTCTCGCGCTGCCGCTCAACGCGTTGCTTCCGAATGTCGTTTCGCATGAGAGCGGAACAAGCTATCGCCATCAAGCGCTCACAACGCCTACCAAGGGGCGCGCAGATACACGCAATATTGCCCTCCTATCGGTTGTCTTCGCCGGCGGATGGTTCACTAGCACGGCCATGGCTGCACACCTGCCACAATTGTTAGGGTCCGCAGGAGCAACACCCTTGGCGGCGTTAGTAGCGAGTGCGCTCATCGGGCCAGCTCAGGTGACCGCGCGTGTGTTCGAATTTGCTTTATTGGCTCGTCTGAGCCCGCTTCTTTCTGCTCAATGGTCTACGCTAGCTCATCCTGTTGGAGCGATATGTCTGCTCGTTTTGGGTGGGCCTGCAGCACCCATGTTTTCAATTTGCCATGGGGCGGGGAATGGTATTTTGACTATTTCCAAAGGTACGGTGCCATTGATCCTATTTGGCCCGTCTGGATATGGTTTTCTACAAGGGGTGCTGTCTGCTCCGGCAAAAATCTCGCAGGCTTTTGCGCCTTTGCTGTTTGGATTTCTGCTAGAGCAATATGGTTCAAACGCGATCATGATAACGATCGCAATCGGCATCGTATCGTTTTTCTGTATGGCGGCGTTAAAACAGGGTGAGCCGAGTAATTAAGGCCTTAAGGAGCGGAATGGCATGATGAGGTTTGCCATTTCAGCGGGGTTGTGATGTTGTTGAAAATGTAAGTGGAATGGCGGTGAAAGCTGGTGAATGTATGAACGCCTTTGTACAACGCTGGACAGTCACTATACCCTAGATTTAAAAAATAAAATCAAACACTTCTAGCGGGTGACAGTATTAGTGCTGTCCCTATCCTCTGGCAGATACATCACGGTTGCCGATGCGACGCGCATCCAAACTTCGTAACCCTCATGATCTCCCGAACAGGAACAGGCATTTGCATTGTTGACAGCGATGTCTGAAGCGGAAAAACGATGTTTTTTCACGAGGACTCGGGCGTGAATATGAATAGCTTGTTCTAAGGATACGTCCATACCTACACACTAATCCCCAGCCTATACGCAAGTACTAAATGTTTTATATAAATGAACGCGAGGACGCAACAAGGCCAGTATTGCGGCTGACATTACCTTAACCTTGAACAATTTGTTATCGGTGAGGGGTCGGAAATTGTGCCAAAAAACGTCCTTTAAACAGGGCGCTATACGACCGTTAGAAAAGGGCCGCAAGTACGAGATCCTCGCGGCCCATTACACTTAAAAGTTGCGCTCAACTCGAAGGCGGCCCGTCCAATTGCTGTCTGAGCGGTTAAAGGCGGTAAGCGTTGATGCACGGACGTCCTGCTTGAGCTGAGCAAAAATCAATTCAGCTCCGATCTCGAAATTCCGCGTGGGCACCCAAACAAAATTCGCGCCAGCATTCCAGACAGTAGCGTCTCCAAAAAAGCCCGAGCCATTCCAAGCGCCAGCTGTTGCGCCTGAAGGCGCTTGGAGCGATGCAAAGCTGCCAAAGAACGATGATCTATAGTGAGGCGACCAGAAGTGATCGAGCGCTGCGGCCACGTTCCATGACGTTACTGATTGAAGGCCTGTCGGCGTGGTCACGTAGCTTCGAAGGGATGAGAAAAAGCCACCAATGCCTCTTTCGTCCTTAGTGGAGAGGAACAAGGCAGTGTACTCTGACATGCCATCGGAATAGTTAGTCGTTAGCCAAAGAACATCACCCTTCGCCAGTACAGGCAGATTAATTTTTAATCCAACGCCCGCGGCAAAAGCATCCTTCGACCGATCATAAGAATTGTCAGCCTTATTCAAAGCTATATTCGAATAAGCACCCGACAGCTGAATTGAGCCCCAGGATCGGTCGAGATTAACATTAGCGTTGATCTGAGGCAGGGAACTATAAACCTCATAGGTCCCACTTACGCCCGCTGATCCAGCGCTCTTGGCGGTGTCTATCCGATCCTGCAGCGCTACCGTCGCCGAGAAACCTTCAGGAAGGACGGCGGTATAAGCAATCTGTTTGGCCCCCTTACTAAAACTGCCCCAATAGGCGTCACCGAATATCTTCGGATCCATGAAAACAAAATTATCTTTTGCGGCGCCAAACGTGAAGCCGGCAAAGCGCACATAAGCCGCCTCAAGGTCAATACTAGTGCTGGTATTCAAGCTTCCTGTCGCATTTTGAAGTACTCCGCCCTTGCGAGCGAAGCGGAACTGAGCAACTGTCTGAACCGTGCCATATTCGGTCGGCGTGCGAGCATCAAAAGCAAAACGCGCTCGCATTTCGGTTCCATGCAAATGCTGCGCATCAGCATGAGTAGCAAGAGAGGGCACGCCCGCCGTGTTAATGCCATTATAGGTCGTCTTGCCAGGGATGAACATGTAATCCGCCCGAACGCGCCCAGAAAGTCGCAGGCAAGTGTCGGAGCCGGGCACATAGAAATACCCCGCGCCATAGGCCGAACAAACCCTCACGAAACTGACAGGTTCTGCTTTCCTTGAGGGAAGATCAGCTGCATTAGCTCCGTGAGCGGAAATGAGCGCTGCTGTAGACCAAAGAAAAAACCTTGAATGCATCATAACACCCCCGTGTAGCTGATGAAGCAAGAATAAGGGAACGACACGTCACTCGCGTGACATTTGGATGGCAACGCAACGTGGACTGGACCTTGCGATACAAAAAACGAGTCAGTGGGATTAAGGGTGAAAGATTGCAGGTGCAGGATCTAATGTAGCACGCGTGACATAAACCGGCCGCAAGATCTTCCAAATGCCTAAGGGGGACTTGATGTCGTATTTCACTCTACAGCTACTTCATCTCTCGGACGGGGAGGCTGGTCTCCTTGCTCCGAAGACTGCTCCGAACCTAGCAGCCCTTGTTGATGCGTTCGATGATAAATACAGAAACACTTTAATTCTATCAGGAGGGGATAATTTCATCCCCAGCCCATTCCTTAATGCAGGTTCCGATCCATTTCTGAATACGCTCCTTGGAGCGACAGCGCTTGCCAGGCCTGACATAGCGATTCATAACGCACTTGGCGTACAGGTCTCTGGCATTGGAAACCACGAGTGGGATCTTGGTTCATCGGTCTTCGCTGACGCTATCCGAGCATCAGGAGGATGGATTGGTGCACAATTCGCCCTTGTGAGCGCAAATATCGATGTCTCCAACGACAGCGCAATCCGCAGTCTTGCAGATGCCTCTATCGGGGGCAGTTCTTCAAACGTCTTTACAAATAAAGAAGCCTCTGAACTGAAGGGTAAAATTGTACCGTCCACAGTTCTCACATTCAACGGCGAAAAAGTAGGTGTAGTAGGTGCGACGACACAGCTCATCGAAAGTATCTCTTCGCCATCAGGAACGGAGGTAAAGGGCTTCCCCGTTGGTGCGGGACCAAATGGCGAGAGAGACGACATGGATCTACTCGCGTCTCAACTTCAGCCTGTTGTTGATCAACTCATCTCTCAGGGCATAAATAAAATTATTCTAATTGCTCACCTGCAGCAGATCTCAAATGAGCAGGACTTGGCACCAAAGCTCAAAGGCGTCGACATTATCCTTGCGGCTGGTTCGAACACGAGACTTGGCGATTCGACAGATGTTGCGGCGGCGTTTTCAGGTCATTCAGCAAATTTTTCTGGGACTTATCCACTCACAACAGCAGGGTCAGATGGCAAAACCACGCTAATCGTGAACACAGACAATGAATATACCTACCTTGGTCGCCTTGTTGTTGATTTTGATTTGAACGGAGAAATCATTTCCGAAAGTGTAACTGCGAATAAATCAATCAATGGCGCTTACGCATCGACTGACTCCAATGTTGCAGCTGCGTGGGGTATTCCCGAGGCACAGCTTTCCTCAACCGCTTTCGCTGTTGGGACAAAAGGAGCCAACGTCACAAAGATCACAAGCGCCGTTCAGTCGATTATCAACAATAAAGATGGCGATGTCTTTGGATATACAAACGTCTATCTTGAAGGAGAGAGGTCCTATGTTCGAAGTCAGGAAACAAATTTCGGCAATATGACTGCGGATGCTAACTCATTTGTGTTGAGAGAAATTCTCGGGTCAAGAGCTGATGAAGAGTTTATTGTTTCGCTGAAAAATGGTGGCGGAATCAGAGCTCAAATCGGTGCTGTTTCAAGCTCAGGTGGCTCTTCTGACAAGCTTGCTCCGCTTGCGAACCCCGAAGCCGGAAAATTGACTGGTGGAATCTCGTTGTTGGATATCGAGAACTCCTTGCGCTTCGACAATAAACTTATGGTTTTTGATACCGATGCTGTAGGCTTAAAGACGCTCCTCGAAAACGGCGTGACCGCGTGGCCAAATCAAGGGCGTTTTCCGCAGGTCGGTGGTATTGCGTTTTCTTGGGACCCTGACGCTCCCTCTGGGTCGCGCGTATCCGATATCGCGCTTATTAACGATTCCGGCGACGTGACGCTAAGACTGTATGATGACGGCATTCTTCAGGCAGGGGCGCCTTCAAAAATCAAGATTGTCACACTCAATTTTATTGCGAATGGAGGCGATAGCTACCCATCAAAATTGGTGGGTGAGAATTTTCGATATCTCCTCGATAATGGATCGCTTTCAGCCTTAGTCGACAAGGCGCAAGACTTCACTTCTGCAACGGTTATTTCAAAGTACACAAGCGTCGTCAATCTGATGGGTGAGCAACAAGCGCTGCGTGAATATCTAGAGAGTTTCCACAACTCTCAAATTTCTGCCTATAACGTAGGGGACACACCTGAATCGTCAGATTTGCGCATCCAAAATTTGAATGCGAGGGCCGATTCCGTCCTTAAGGGTCCGGAGCTTGATATAGCTGATCGCTTTGTCTTTTCCGCTTATGACCTCGCTTTCAATCGAAAGCCGGATGAAAAGGGATTTTATTTCTGGGCAAATAATTTAGAGGTTGGCTCTGAGACCATGAAAAGCGTTCTCGAGAATTTTCTTACTTCGCCAGAAATGAAATCTAAATTCGGTGCAAGTGTCACTAATGAGCAATTCGTTTTTAACTGTTATGCTAATGCATTAGATAGAGCTCCGGATCAAGGCGGACTACAATATTGGTCTAAACTATTGGATTCTGGACAAGCAACTCGATCCGATGTCGCATTCGCCTTCACTTCATCTGATGAACATATCTCGATTGTTGGTCAAGAGTTGATAAGCCCCACCTGGATTGGGTGAACATTCCTGCTGAGGTTGGAAATCGAATATGAAGCGTCAGTTGCAAATATGCTGCGCTGCAGGCGATCATTCTGTGAGTTGGAGTAAGTGAACTTAGGTGCACATCATTCGGGCAGGGTAATATTTGCTGATGTTTACCTAATGTATGAAAGAAACTAGATGCGGATCTTGATTGTTACCGATGCCTGGCGCCCGCAAGTCAACGGAGTGGCAAGGACGTATGAAGAGCTATCAACACGATTAACCTCTTGGGCGGAGGTTCACATATTAACACCAGAACAATTCAAGTCTTTGCCCTTGCCCACTTATCCTGAGATTCGACTCGCAGTGCCACCGATTAAAAAAGTACAGAAGCTCATAAGGGATCTTGGACCCGATATTGTGCACATAGCTACCGAAGGGCCTCTTGGTCTACTGGCACGTAGTACGTGTCTTCATTTTCAGATCCCTTTCACTACCAGCTATCACACGAGGTATCCTGAGTACTTACGTGGACGATTTCCTGTTCCGCTAAGTTGGACATACGAGGTGTTAAAGAGATTCCATAATGCATCAATACATACGCTTGTCTCTACTAAAGCTCTTTCAGTTGAACTCAGGGAACGAGGATTCCAGCGTCCTTTGGTATGGCGTAGGGGTGTAAACGTAGAAATGTTTTCAAAGGCGGAATTCGTCAATATTCGTCTTCAGAGGCCGATCTTTCTCTATGTCGGAAGACTAGCAATTGAAAAAAATATCGACGATTTTCTTAAACTAAATCTGCCGGGAACGAAAATTGTTGTAGGTGATGGACCTGAACGTATTAGACTCCAAAATGCCTACCCGAATGCAAAATTTTTCGGGTTTATGTATGGAGACGATCTAGCCGCTGTGTACAGAGCGGCAGATTGTTTTGTCTTTCCAAGCAAAACAGATACGTATGGTCTTGTTATGGCTGAATCCCTGGCGGCCGGAACTCCAGTTGCATGCTATCCAACGAGCGGGTTTGATGAAATTGCACAGGGCGAAAAATGTGGAGTAGCGAGTGAGAACCTTCGTGAAGCCGCGCTTTCTGCTCTGGCGATATCTCGCGATTTATGCAGTGAAGTGGGACGCCGTCATTCTTTTGACGAGAGCGCAAGGCATTTTCTACAAATTTTAGAGAACGCATATGCTTCCTACGCAGCAACCACTTCAGGAGAGATTGACTTAAGCTGCGATTCCATATGAGCGCGAATATCGTGCCAGAAACATATTTCTAACTTCCCATCATGCCGCTCAATAATTGCGCTACATGATTCAACCCAGTCACCAGAATTCACGTATGTGATGTCTCCGAAATCTCTAATCGCCGCCTTATGGATATGTCCGCATAAAACTATATTAACATCCGAGGCGCGCGCATCACGAACAACCGCTTCCTCAAAGGCAGTTACAAAACTGACAGCAGATTTAACCTTGTCTTTACTCCACTGTGAGAAGGACCAATAAGGCAAGCCGAAGTGGCGGCGCACCCGAGCTATATGGCGATTTAACCAAATAGCAAAATCATAGGCTTGGTCTCCCAAAAGAGCGAGCCATCTGACATTTCTTACCACAGTATCAAATTTGTCCCCGTGGAGGATAAGCATTTTGCGGCCATCTGCGCATACATGCTGGGCCTCCTCAAGAACTTCAACGCCCCCGAAACTCGAACCGGCGTAGTCGCGCAGAAATTCGTCATGATTCCCTGGAATATAGACGACTCGAGTACCCTTGCGCGCTTTCCGAAGAAGCTTTTGAATTACGTCATTGTGAGTTTGGGGCCAATACCATGCACGTTGTAATCGCCAACCATCGACAATATCTCCGACCAAGAAGATCGTGTCAGCATCGCAAACTTTCAAAAAATCAAGAAGCGGCTGGGCCTGCGATCCTCTGGTCCCAAGATGGACATCAGAGATAAAGACGGATCGAACTCGAAGTTGAGGTAAGGTCACTTTTGGACTCTTCTCTAGGATGTAACTTTATCAATAATGATTCGTACTTCAAGAATGTGACATCTGCAAAGCACCTGCGAGCCTCGGTCGTTTAACCATAATGAGCTGTGCGTAGCCCCTGTAAAGCTGCTTTCTTTGCACGTAATAACCCTGCTGTTTAGCCAGGATCTCAATATGAGAACCCAGGGACTTTCGTGCGGACACATGAAACAGTTTCAACCAAGAATTTAGCAAATAGCGACAGTAGCGAGGCCAACCCGCCTGATCGCTAAAATCGACGATCGCTAAGACCCCGCCTTCCGCTAGTATATCGAGTGCGCTTGCTACCGACTTCCGCCAATTAGGGATCATCGATAGTGAATACGAAAAAAATATGCCGTCGAACGTTCGTAAATTATCGAATGTGGATGATATTTCGCTCGCGTCAACCTGCAGCAGATTTATGCGGTGATGCAGGCCGGCCTTTTCGATCGAGCGGTGAGCGACGCTTAGCATTACTCTGCTAATATCTACGCCAACAAGCCTTGCTTCGGGGCATTGCCTAGCCGCAATAATCAGATTGCGCCCTGTCCCGCAACCAATCTCGAGGATCGTAGGCGGGCGATGCACTTGTAGCTCTGCAAGGAGCACATCTCTGCCAAGTAGATAGGGTTTTCGCGTAACGTCGTAAATCCAACTTTGCCAACGATAAATTTTATCCATCAAATCGCTGTGATCCTGCATGGTGGACTCATGCTCTTTCGTAGAGATGAAACGCCCCATAGATTGCTGATCTATCCTGCGCATGAAGGGCCTCAGACCTCAAATTATTCCTGCGCCAATGCGAAAGCACGTTCTGGTCGACGCGTCCAGGGAGCAACATCTCATTAGCGGCCGTGCGAAAAATCAGACGAGCGCGTGCACTTGCGGTTCGATCGATCTGCGTCCAGAGTGCGTTCAACGTTTCATTATCCATCCAGTCTTGTGCATCGAGGAGGACAAAGGCGTCGAGGCTTTGCGAGGGCATCTGGCTGAGCTGCTCGGTAATTGATGTTTGTCGTATTTCGATTCGATCAGCTATGGGTTTGATCAGCTCGTAATTTTTTTTCTGTAGATATGGCGGAAGGCAAACATCTGCGCCCGCAATGTAAGAACGTCCAAAAGCTTGCTGGGCGAAATAGTTCTCTTTGATTGGAAAGTCGCATGAAAGCCGCCGGATACGCTCGATCAGCGCCCCAATGATTCCGTTCTCATGATTTGATGCGAGGGACTGGTATTGAGAGGGTGGGATTCCGAGCCCATAAAGCGATGCTGGATTTCTAACGATCGCTTGAACGATCCACGAAAAAAATATTGGTTTTATCTCCTTATCGAAGAATTCTACCTGTTCTTCTATAGACTTTGAGTGAAGGATTGATGAGATCTCGCGACCATGCATTTTAGAAAGAAAATGAGCAGCGCCAATGAAGGTACCAAGAAGACCGTACCGATAGAATCCACGAGAGAAGCGCGTAATAAATCGTCGCCCTAACATGTCACGACGATTCCAATAATCCTGAGTGCAACGAGGAAGATGTGCCGAGATCAATTCGTCATAAGCGGATACATTCCTCTGATCAGCGGCGTTTATAAAAAAATGACTGAATGCTGAATAATTTGGGAGCTTCTGGAGGGCCGCAATTTTAAGATTGATGAGAGCAATATGCGCGTTGTTCAGATCAACAGCGATAATCTTCCGCGGTCGCGCTGTCAGGTAGCTCATTATATTACATCCGCCTGATGCGATAGCTATCATACGGTCTGCTTCACAAAGACAGATGGCGTCCATGTCAACGACAGGATCTTCCCAGATCTGCGGATAAACGAGCTCACTGAACAAAAAAGTAAAGAGACGCTCCTGCATCCCGTTCATAGAGAGGAAACTATTTTTATGGACCGCCTCGGCCAGTTGCGTTCGTGTTTGACGTGCTGTCTCGAGCATAGACACTAGGACGTCTCCAGCTAGGAGCAAAAGTGTCTCGTTCTTAGTGAATACAGATGACGGCTACGTGTCGCATCATTTAATCTCCTATCATCAGGAATGACAATTTTTTCGACAGATTGGAACCCGTTAGGATTTAGTTTAGTTGCAGTGATCTTATGTGATCCTGGCGCCAAGTCCAAAGGAACCACAGCTTCCCATATATGAGTGCTTACGGCTGGCTCAAATCGTAGCTTTAACAATTCACTCGCAACGAAAAGCGAATCTCACCTCTTATGTTTGAGTGTAATTTTTCGATTTGTGTCACTTTAGCAACCTTCGCAAAGGTTGAACCCGAAGCATTCGGATAGAAATCTGTGAGTTCAGGTTGTGAAGAGCGGCGCTGCCGCGATCCTGCAATGATTGAACTCATCTATGACCGTCAGTTGTGCGCGCGCCGGATCGATCCTCGAATATGCGGTCTCACTAAGCGCCCAAAGGTGCGTACTTGGCTCGGCTCGCACCCAGTGTTTGAGCGTGCTCCCCGCCATCGCGTAAAGCCGCTTCGTGTGAGGATCTGCCTCGTTGACCCGATCAAGGGGAAAAAGGTTGGCGTCCTGTTCGATGAAGACGCGCGTCCGTGGACCGCCATCGAACACGTTGACCATTAGCCCGAAGGGACTGGGAGCGCCGACGACCGCTTCGAGTGGCGGCGCCGGCTTTGCGAACGGGAGGGTTCTACTGAAGATGATGCGTCCAATCGTCTCATCGCGCGCTGAGACGAAATCGGTCTGGTACTCGTTCCCGTCTATCGAGAGCATGTGCCAGCCCTGTGGAGTGCCATCGCTCCCTATAGCGTAGGGATTGCCAGAAGCATCCAATGGGCCGCTCCACCATGAGCCGGATAGAGCGGCGACGATCTGATGATGATGAGGATGCTCAGCACACCCAAAATAATGATGTTCGCTTGTGTGCATATGACCCGAAAAGCTTACCGCCTTCCTGCCGCGCAGAAGTCTCAGCAAAGCTGCAGCATCGCTTGTCACACAAGATGGGTCGGCGGAGTGACTGGATGCGAGCGGAATATGCGCGCAGATCACGATAAGCTTGTCTTCGGGCGTGAATGAAAGCAGGTTGCGGATGAAGGTTAGGCCTGCATGCCCAATGCGCCCTTCATACGACCCGCCCGGCAGCGAATGGACATTGTCGAGCATAACGAACAGAGTGTCGGAGTACTCAAAAGCGTATGTCGGGGGACCGAACGTAGCGCGCCATGTGTCGAGTCGATGCTGCGGGGTCGGCGCATCGCAATCATGATCGTGATTGCCAGGAAGATGCCAGACAGGCGCCTCTATTCGTGCCGTCTGCTGAAGATAAGACGGATAAACCTCCAGATTGTCGCCGGCGATGTCTCCCAGGGCTAGCGCAAAAGCGATGCCACGCTGTCTGGCGATCTTGTCCATAACGTACTGCAGGAAGGCTATTTCGCGTTGGTCTGCCGGCTGTGGATCGGCATAAAGGAGCGCCGTAAAGGCCTTGGGTTCAGGCTCCCGCTCGAGCACGAAATCAACTGATAGGGGCAAGGGTCCGGTTGCCGGAGCGCCCCCATAGCGCATGCCTGTGGGAGAGCCGAGTGGGTTGTGATTGCGCCAGAAGATCGGGAGCCCGGTCCTTGCGTCGCGTGGCGTCGCCCAGTGCGCTGGTTTGATTACGAATACCCCGTCTCGCACGGGCAGGGCATACGCCCCATTGTGATCGGTGCGCGTGACCTCCAGGCCATTTGAAACGAGTACTCCTGGAACGCCAGCGATGACCCCATGCGTGAGATGAGTGACGCGTCCTCGAACGATGTCACTGGGCGAACCAGTCGATCGATTGGCCGCAAGGCAGCCTGTGGTCAGCGCGCATGCGGTAGAGCTGAGAAAATGGCGGCGTGTCCATCGCTTGTATTCGCGCATTCTCGTCTCCTGCCGCGGACACCTGGCAGGGTCTCACTTGATTCATGCGACACGGGTTCTACGATTGAGCGACGGCCGTATGACAGCGGAGTATGTCTTACCCCTAGGCATCGGCGGAGGAACGCCCTTGTAAAAGTAGGCCTACGCGTTCTATCAGGGCTGCCATGCTGAACGGCTTTGCAATGTAATCGTCGGCTCCCGCGGTGAGGCCGGCTACGCGATCATCTTCATGCCCAAGCGCGGTCGCCATAATGATCGGGATTTCATCCCTTAGCGCATGTCGACGCAGCCAACGGCAGAGATCGAGCCCGGAGCGCCCAGGCAAAATCCAATCCAGAATGACGATGTCCACGGCGTGGACGGCCATGTAAGCCTCCACGAGGTCGCCACGCGAGATCCACTCGACGCTGTAGCCTGCGGCTCGCAAGTTGTAGGCAATGACGAGCGCGAGGGTCTCGTCATCTTCGACAAGAAGTACCCGAGGTGCCGGGATGGCCACTGGGTCCCGTTGTTGCGCACGCGACGATCCGGCCGCAAGCAGGTTTGGCAGCGTGGGATGTGTGGCCTGCGTGCCTGCGTGGGCGTCTCGAATGAGGTCGCGCATCTAGTCGGTTCATCCGAAAGGTTAAGTTACGGTCTGGACACCCAACCCCATGGGTCAAAAACGGCCGATTCTACATGATCCCCGGGAAAGACGACGAGCGCATGACAGGCTGGTCATAAGTTCTCCTATTATGATTGCAGTACATGCAGCCTATGCTAGCGAAGCAATCTGAAATCGTTCCGGAGTGCAGTTGAAAGTGGAGTGACTAACGTGCCCATGTTCGCGAGTGCGCATATGGCCGCGCGATTTCAGATGCTGGAGGTTACACGCGCCGAATCCCCGCTGTTCTTTACAGCGTGGGCGTAATCTAAACGCGTGAGAGTGCGGCGGAAGAGCTTTTAGATGAATCCCCGGCCATTACCGTTGGCCGATGATGAAACCCGGTTCCCGACAAGCTTGACTGAAACATGGTGGGGGCGACAGGCTAATTTGCGGGGAAGATTTTCCGCCATGCGCCGTCGATTTCATCTCTTGAGGCGTCTAGTGGCTGGCCGATCGAATGCCGTTACTTGAGTAAACGTTCTACTATCTCATTTCGATCGAGGGCTTTTACGACAGCGGCCACCTTTAGGAAGCTCGGCAGGGCACCAACATGCTCCGCCAATTATCTTGGCTCCTGGCGGCTAGCTCGATCGATCTCTTTGAGCATCTTGGGGAAATCCGTCCTTATTGACCGAGCAATAAGGAACTGTGGCGCGCTGAAGTTTGGCGCGACAAGTGCATCGTAGGAAAGGATCGTATCCTTTCCATCCGTCCGCAGGGTCCATGCCCCGTCAGACGCTTTCATGTCGCCAGACAGAAGGCGAAAGGACAGGCGGCGTGGAGGCTCAAACTCGTTACGCACGGTTGTCCGCATTTTCGGTAGGAGTGGGGGATTGATAACGTGTTCACGGACGTCCCACCGTCCGCGCGGATCGCGCTCGGATATGCGGCAACTCTCAAGATGAAGGATGATTCTCGGGGCCCCCACGCAATCGGAAATGACAGCCCAGACCGCTTCCGGAGCGGCGCTTATCCGGATGGACGCACGAACCTGCATGACCTCGCCCTTGTCCGATTGTACCGGCGCGACGCTGATAGACGGTTCCATTCCGGCGGCAGGCGATGCCGCAATCAGGATGATCGCCACAGACGATGTGTAACGGATAAAGCGCATTTTCCAGCCCCTCGGCAAAACATGCTCAGAGCAAGATTACATTGTCGTGAAAGGGGGTCGCTCTCGCGCCGGACCGCGCTCTACTGCCCGACGTAAATCTGTCGTAAAATCAGGCTAACCAGGTACAATGCGAATCCTGATGCTCTCCGACGTCTATTTCCCCCGTGTAAACGGCGTTTCAACATCCATCAATACATTCCGTGATGATCTGATCGCGCTTGGACACACCTGTGTCCTGGTGGCTCCGGAATACCCGGGCCCGCCGGAGCGGCCCGATGATCCTGACATCATTCGGCTGCCGTCATGGAGAGTCCCTTTCGATCCCGAGGATCGCCTGCTCGTGTGGCCTCGGCTCATAGCTTGGGGCCGCACAGTGGCCCGTGGAGACTTCGACGTCATCCATGTGCAGACGCCCTTTACGGCGCATTATGCTGGATTACGTCTCGCTCGCCAGATTGGCGCTCCGGTTGTGGAAACCTATCATACGTATTTCGAGCATTACCTGCATCATTATGTACCTGCGCTGCCCGAGACATGGACGAAGGGCTTCGCGCGCCGGCTGACCGTCTCTCAGTGTCATGCGGCAGACCAGATCATTGCGCCATCTCCGCAGATGGCGGATGCGCTGCGCGCCTACGGCGTGACCGCTCCTATCGCCACGCTTCCGACGGGTCTTCCAGCAAGTGCTTTCGTCAAGGGGGACCGATCCGGTTTCCGCGCCAGGCACGCCATCCCTGAATCGAGGCCGGTAGCATTGTTCGTGGGACGGGTCGCGCATGAAAAGAACATCGATTTTCTCCTGCGCATGCTTGCGGAGCTTCGCAAGACCATTCCTGACGTCCTCTTGTTGATCGCGGGAGAAGGGCCGGCTGAAGGACACATCAGGACTGCTGCTGCGTTGCTCGGGCTGGAGCAGAATGTGCTGATGCTCGGAAACATGGACCGCGGGCAGACGCTGCGCGATTGCTATTGCGCCGCTGACGTTTTCGTCTTCGCGTCTCGCACCGAAACACAGGGTCTGGTGCTCCTTGAGGCAATGGCCCAGGGCACGCCTGTTGTTTCGACAGCGGTCATGGGAACGGCGGATGTCCTATCCGGCATGCACGGGGCGACGGTCGCTCCCGAGAACGAAGTCGAGTTTGCCCGACTGACGAAGGAATTGTTGAACGCCCCGGGAAGGCGCGCGGCGCTGGGTCGCCTCGCTGTCGCTGATGCTGAAATGTGGTCGTCGAGCCATCTCACGCAGCGGCTTCTGCATCTTTACCAGTCGGTTAAGGCGCGCCAGCCCCGTGATATGGAGGCTGCATGATCGCCCGCTCGTTGTTCGCCCGCGCGGACACTGCCGAACAACGGCTTTGCAGGCTTGCAAATCATTCATGTAGGCGGTCTGGGGTCCGCCAGTTTTTTCGTATGGTCAGTCGGTTGGGCGACGGCGTCTTCTGGTACACGCTGGTCGCTCTCATGCCGTTTATCATGGGCGTGAATAGACTTCACGAGGGCCTCGTCGCCTCAAGCCACATGCTTGCGGCAGGCGCCGTCGGGCTCGTCACTTACAAGGTGCTCAAGAACAAGCTGGTCCGCGAGCGTCCCTTCATTTCCCTTGAAGCGATCGAATGCGCAATGCCGCCACTGGACCGCTACAGCTTTCCCTCGGGGCATACGCTGCATGCGGTGTTGTTCACCAGCATCGCTCTCGTCTATGCGCCCTCCCTCGCGGCGATTCTCATCCCGTTCACGATCCTTGTCGCGCTCTCGCGTGTTGTTCTCGGCCTCCATTATCCCTCGGACGTTCTCGTGGGCGCGCTCATCGGCTGGATCGTCGCTCGCCTGAGCTGGCTGTTCATCCCGGTCTGACGCTCGTGCGCCCTCGGCGCGTTGACGCCCACCTGCCCCGGTTCCAGGGATGGGAAAAGCCGCTCACTGTGATCATCCCTTCGTACAGTTTCTTTACCGGCTATCTGATCCAACCGAGCGGAGATGAGAGATGCTGGATCATAACGACCGAGTCGAAATCGAAGCTGGCGACGAGCCGATGTGCAATACGTCGGGAAACCGGACGTTCGCCGATGTGTCGCAAACATTTCTGTCTCGCCGCGGTCTTCTCGCCGGCGCTGGCGCGCTTGCCCTTACGGCGGCCATCTCCGGTCCTTCGCGCGCACGCGACGCCGTCGCCGCCGAGGTGAAGGGCGCGTCGAGCCTGCTGGGGTTCGAACCCGTGGCTCCGAGCGTGGCGGACGGGGTGAGCGTGCCAAAGGGCTATCGCACACAGGTGATCGCCGCGTGGGGTGAGCCGGTGTCGGGAGCAGCGCCAGCGTTCTCGCCTGCAGCATCCGGCGCCGACCAGGAGAAGCAACTCGGCATGCACCACGACGGCATGCACTTCTTCCCTCTCGACGGCAGCTCGACGGATGGCCTCCTAGTTCTCAACCACGAGTACGTGGAGCCGCGTTTCCTGCATGCATCCTACGCGGGCAAGCGCGTCCGCACCGATGACGTGATCATGGAGAATGGCGCTCGCGATCCGGACCACGTGCTGAAGGAAATCAATGCGCACGGCGTCTCTGTGGTGCGCGTCGCGCGCGGCGGTGACGGTCGGTGGAGCGTGCGCGAGGATGCCCGCGCGCGCCGCATTACCGGCGCCACCCCCATGGAAATCGCCGGGCCGGTGCGCGGCTCCGATCTCGTCAAGACGAAGTATAGCCCCGAGGGTGTGCGCGTGCGCGGCACGCTGAACAATTGCGCCCACGGCGTGACGCCCTGGAACACATATATGACGGCGGAAGAGAACTGGGCGTCCTACTTCCGAAACGGCGCTCAGATCGACGGCAAGCCCGCGCTTCCGCGCGAACACGCGCGCTACGGCGTGCGTCCGGATCGTTCGCGTTATGCCTGGGAACTCGCCGCTGGTCGCGCTGAAGAATATGTGCGCTTCGACGCCACGCCCTCAGGCGTAGGCCCCTCGCAGGATTACCGCAACGAGCCGAACGCCTTCGGGTGGATGGTCGAGATCGATCCGTTCAACGCGTCCGTGACGCCTGTGAAGCGCACGGCGCTCGGCCGTTTCGCGCATGAGGGCGTTGTGTTCGCCAATACTGTCGAGGGACGGCCGGTCGTCTGCTATTCGGGAGATGACGCTCAGTTCGAGTACATCTACAAGTTCGTCTCCGCGAAGCCCTATCAGGTCGCTACGGCCAATGGCTCTCTTCTGGACGAGGGCACGCTGTATGTGGCGAAGTTCAACGACGATGGCTCCGGCGAATGGCTTCCGCTCGTGCACGGGCAGGGTCCGCTGACAGCAGCCAACGGCTTCGCAGACCAGGCAGCTGTCCTCGTGAACACGCGGCTTGCGGCGGATCGAGTTGGCGCCACCAAGATGGATCGTCCGGAGTGGGGCGCGATCGATCCGCGCACGAGGGATGTGTATTTCACCCTCACCAACAATACGCGCCGCACCGAGAAGGATCGCGGCGCCGCCAATCCGCGTCCGGCCAACGCCTTCGGACACATCGTCCGCTGGAGCGAGCAGGGCGGCGACCATGCGGCGACGCGCTTCTCCTGGAGCATATTCCTGCTGTCGGGCGACGAGAATGACAGCCGCACGGTCGCCGGCAAACCGCTCGATGCAGCTTCGGCGCACGCGTGCCCGGATGGTCTGTGGTTTGATGCGGCGGGACGTCTCTGGATCCAGACCGACATGGGCGAAAGCGAAATGTATCGCGGCCGTCTCCAGCCATTCGGCAGCAACCAGATGCTTGCCGCAGATCCGGCGACGGGCGAGATCCGGCGTTTCCTCGTGGGTCCCGTGGGCCAGGAGATCACCGGCATGACCTCAACGCCTGACGGGCGCACGTTCTTCGTCAACGTGCAGCATCCGGGCGCCACCACCAGCGCGGAAGATTTCGCTGCCGGCAAGTTCGCGAGCCATTGGCCCGACGGCGCCGGCGGGATTCCGCGGTCGGCAACCGTGTTGATCACTCGCGAAGACGGTGGCGTGATCGGAGCCTGATGCGCCGGGATATGTGACGCCCGCCTTCTTTGCGGGCGTCACTGTCACGTACCTGTTGTAGAGCCGTCGTACAAGGCCTCTCCGTAGCACCTGAATGCTGGCCTGGCAGGCTCCTGCCCAGGCTTGCCGCCCTGCGGCTCGCGGCGGCGAACTGGAGTTTATAGCCATCATGAGAACCAAGCCCCTCATCGCTGTCGCACTGTTGTTGCCCTTGTCGGCGCATGCGCAGGAAGCCCGGGTATTCAACCGCATAGCCACGATCGAAGCCGTACGCATGCTTCCCCCCGAGCGCGACAAGGCGAAGAAATCGATAGCCGAAATCGTCACGGTGAGTGAGGACGGAAACACCCTCGTCTACGTGGACGGCGAGCAGAACGGGCTGGGGTTTGTCGACATCGCCGATCCCGCCAATCCTCATCCGGCCGGCTTCCTTTCGCTGCAAGGGGAGCTGACTTCTGTGGCCGTGCGCGGTCCGCGCGCGTACACAGTGGTCGATACGTCTCCCAACAAGCGTGAGCCTGCGGGCTATGCCGCTGTTGTTGATGTGGCGACACGGCGCGAGATCATGCGGTGCGAACTGGGCGGCCAGCCGGACTCCACTGTCGTGAGCAAGGATGGCCGTTTCCTCGTCGTCGTCATCGAGAACGAGCGCGACGAACGCCTTAATCGCGGGGAAATTCCGCAACTGCCGCCGGGCAATCTGACGATCGTGCCGCTCTCGCAAGCCGGGCTTGACTGCGCGGGATTGCGCCGCGTCGATCTCACTGGACTGGCGAGAGTCGCAGCGGACGATCCAGAGCCCGAGTTCGTCGACGTGAACGCGCGGGGAGAGGCCGTTGTCACGCTGCAGGAGAACAACCACATCGTTATCGTTGACATCGCCTCCGCGCGAGTTACGGCGCACTTCTCTGCCGGCACGGTTACACTGGACAAGGTTGACGCAACGCGTGATGGCGTCATCCGGCCCACGCAACGGCTGGAGAATGTGGTTCGCGAACCCGACGCGGTGAAATGGCTCGACGACGAACGCTTCGTCACTGCCAACGAGGGCGATTATCGCAACGGATCGCGGGGTTTCACGATCTTCCGGCGGGATGGGACGGTTGAATGGGATTCGGGAAACTTTCTTGAGCATCTTGCGATCTCTCTTGGCCACTATCCCGAGATGCGTTCCGGCAGCCGGGGCAACGAGCCTGAGGGCGTGGAAGTCGCAACCTTCGATGGCGAACGGTTGATCTTCGTCGGTTCGGAGCGCTCGTCGCTTGTCACGGTGTGGCGCGATGAAGGCGCAGGGCGTGCGCCTACGTTTCTGCAGGCGCTGCCTTCGGGCGTTGCGCCCGAGGGTCTCCTCGCCATCCCTTCACGCGGCCTGTTCGTGGCCGCAGGCGAAGCCGATAACCCCGAGACCGGTCTGCGTTCGACGCTGACGATCTATCGCCGCACCGTCGAACCCGTCGCCTATCCGACGATCCGCTCGGAGAACGGTCCCGATGGCGTCCCGATCGCGTGGGGCGCCTTATCCGGCTTCACCTCCGATCCTAAGGTTGTAGGACGTCTCTATGCGGTCACGGATTCATTCTACCGCCAGGCGCAGATCCTGACGGTCGACGCAACGCATACGCCTGCGCGCATCGTCGCCTCCGTAACGGTGTCGCGCGATGGCAAGCCGGCTGCGGAACTGGACATCGAAGGCGTCGCCATGCGTTCGGGCGGTGGTTTCTGGCTCGCGTCCGAAGGAACGCCGGAACGCAAGGAAGGTGTGCTCCTGGACCGACTGCTTGCGGTCTCTGCGACGGGCGCCATCGAGGCTGAGTACGTTCTCCCGGAACATATCGCGAAGCACGCCGTGCGTTTTGGATTCGAAGGCGTCGCCGCAACAGGCGAGGGCGCGAATGAAGTCGTATGGCTGGCGGTGCAGCGGGAGTGGAAGGACGATCCGAAGGGGCTGACGAAGATCATCCGCTTTCGTCCGTCCACGCAGGAATGGGGCGTTTACCACTATCCGCTGGGCGAAACGCGCGCTGGATGGATGGGCCTGTCGGAAATCACGGCCATCGGTCCTGAGGACTTCATCGTCATCGAGCGCAACAACCAGTGGGGCGAGGCGGCAATCAAGCGTCTTTATCGCTTCTCGGTCGCCGGGCTCACCGCGGCCGCGCCGGGCACTGCGAACATTCCCGTCGTGAAAAAGACGCTCATTCGCGATGTCGTGCCAGACCTCGCCCGGTCGCGCGGCGTGGTGCTGGAGAAGCTGGAGAGCTTCACGATCGACAGCGCCGGCGAAATGTATGCCGTCACGGACAATGACGGCGTGCAGGGGACGTCTGGCGAAACGCAGTTCCTGCGCCTCGGCCGCGCCCCGGGTCGCTAGCCGCATACTGTATGGTCTCAGGGGTGACCTGATCGCTCCCGGTTGATGCCGGGAGCAATTTTCTTAAGGGCATCAGAGGGTTCGTCGGAGATACGGATTGCTTGCGGTCCGGATGCGCCATTTGCCTGACTGTCACATGTCCGTCATCTAAATCGACAATACTGGAAGTATGGAAATCAAGCACGCCACTATTGTTCTTGCGGCCCTCGCTCAGGAAACGCGTCTCCAGACGTTCCGCTATCTGGTCTCGCGTGAGCCGGACGGCGTTCCCGCAGGCGAACTCGCCCGCCACATTGATGTCCCCCAGAACACGATGTCCGCGCACCTAGCGACGCTGGCGCGCGCCGGTCTGGTGCGTGGCGAGCGTCACAGCCGCTCGATCATCTATAGGGCCGATCTTCCCGCGCTGCGCGAACTCATCACCTTCCTGTTGAAAGATTGTTGCGGGGGCGCGCCAGACATCTGCGCGCCGCTGGCGGCCGATCTCACGGCCTGCTACCAGCCCGGAGTAAAATAATGAGCGATCCAATCTACAACGTCCTGTTTCTCTGCACGGGCAACACCGCCCGGTCCGTTCTGGCCGAAGGCATTCTGCGCAAGGATGGCGCGGGACGCTTCCGGGCGTATTCAGCTGGCAGCCAGCCAAAGGGCGTGGTCAACCCATTCGCCATCAAGACGCTGGAGGCCTTCGGGTATCCCTCGGAGGAGTTCCGTTCGAAGAGCTGGGACGAGTTCGCCAACGCCGACGCGCCAGTGATGGATTTCGTCTTTACCGTCTGCGATAGCGCAGCGGGGGAAGCATGTCCCGTGTGGCCTGGGCATCCGATGACGGCGCATTGGGGCATTCTCGATCCCGCCGCTGTCGAAGGAACAGATATTGAAAAGCAGGCCGCCTTCAACGACGCGTTCCGCCTTCTGCGCAATCGGATCGGTGCCTTTATCAATCTGCCGATGAAGAGTATCGACAAAATGTCGCTTGGGGCGACGTTGCGCGACATCGGGCGCATGGATGGGTCGACGGGCAAGGCGAAGGATCAGTAACGTGACCGCCTTCGAACGTTACCTGACCGTCTGGGTCTTCCTGTGCATCATTGCGGGCGTGGCGCTTGGTCATGCGTTCCCCGCGTTCTTTCAACTCGTGAGCGCCGCCGAGGTTGCAAAGGTCAATCTTCCGGTCGCCGTGCTGATTTGGCTCATGATCATCCCGATGCTGCTGAAGATCGACTTTGCGGCGTTGCGGCGCGTGAGCGATCACTGGCGGGGCATCGGCGTCACCCTGTTCGTCAACTGGGCGGTCAAGCCATTCTCCATGGCCTTGCTGGGATGGCTCTTCATTGGCTGGCTGTTCAAGCCGCTGTTGCCCGCCGACCAGATCAATTCGTACATCGCCGGTCTCATCATTCTGGCCGCGGCGCCGTGCACCGCCATGGTCTTTGTGTGGAGCAACCTGACCAGGGGCGAGCCGCACTTCACGCTGTCGCAGGTCGCATTGAACGACGCCATCATGGTTGTCGCGTTCGCGCCCATCGTTGGCCTGCTGCTGGGCCTCTCCGCAATCATCGTGCCATGGGAGACGCTCGTTCTCTCTGTGGCGCTCTACATTGTTCTCCCTGTGATCGTCGCGCAGATTCTGCGCAAGAGGGTGCTGGCGCACGGCGGCGCCAAGGCGCTTGATGCGTTGCTGGGCAAACTCGCGCCCTTGTCGCTCATCGCGTTGCTGGCGACCCTCGTTCTGCTCTTTGGTTTTCAGGGCAAGCAGATCATCACGCAACCGATGATCATTGCGCTTCTCGCCGTGCCGATCCTCATTCAGGTCTATTTCAACTCCGGCCTCGCCTACCTGCTTAACAGGGCTCTCGGCGAGCAGCATTGTGTCGCGGGCCCGTCCGCCCTCATCGGCGCCAGCAATTTTTTTGAGCTTGCCGTCGCAGCCGCGATCAGCCTGTTTGGCCTGAATTCCGGCGCCGCTCTTGCGACAGTCGTCGGCGTCCTCATCGAAGTGCCGGTGATGCTGTCAGTCGTCTGGATTGTGAACCGCAGCCAGGGCTGGTACGAGCGCGGCGTCCCGCCTCCCAAGACGACGAACGGAAACACGCCATGAACATCGTCGTGCATCACAATCCCGACTGTGGCACGTCGCGCAACGTGCTCGCGATCCTGCACGCGGCTCGATATGAACCCACGATCATCGAATATCTCAAGGAAGGCTGGACGCGACCGCAATTGCTTGGCCTGTTCGCCGCAGCCGGGCTGACGCCGCGCGAGGCGCTGCGCGTGAGCAAGTCGCCCGCTGCGGACCTGGGCCTCACGGACCCAGCCGTGGACGACGAAACGCTTCTGTCCGCGATGATCGAACATCCCATCCTCGTGAACAGGCCGCTGGTCTGCGCCCCGAAAGGCGTCCGGCTCTGCCGTCCCAGCGAAGCCGTACTCGACCTCGTGGACCGTTTGCCGCCAGGACCGTTCAACAAGGAGGACGGATCGCCGCTCATCGATGCGGAGGGGCGGCGCGTTGGATGAAGCCCGTATCACGCCGAACATCGATGAGGCCTGCTTTCACGTCGTCGACACAGCGCAACTCTTCACCCCTGTGCGATCCACGCACTGCCCACGAATTCTGCTGCTGCATGGTTCGGTCCGGAAACGATCTTTCAGCCGCCTTCTGAACGACGAGGCTGCGCGCATCCTGCGCTGCTTCGGAGCGGAAACACGCGTGTTCGAACCGTCGGGCCTGCCGCTGCCTGACGACGCCGATGCAGAGCATCCGAAGGTGCGGGAACTTCGTGATCTCGTCACGTGGTGCGAAGGCATGGTCTGGTGCTCGCCGGAGCGTCACGGCGCGATGACAGGCATCATGAAGGCGCAGATCGACTGGATTCCGCTTTCTGTCGGCGCGGTCCGTCCCACGCAGGGAAAGACGCTCGCCGTCATGCAGGTCAGTGGCGGCTCGCAGTCGTTCAATGCTGTCAATCAGCTTCGCGTGCTGGGACGGTGGATGAGGCTGATCACGATCCCCAACCAGTCGTCCGTCGCCAAGGCTTTTCTGGAGTTCGATGAACACGACCGCATGAAACCGTCGTCCTATTACGACCGGGTGGTGGACGTGATGGAGGAACTCGTCAAGTTTACGTTGCTCACGCGAGATTGCGCCGAATATCTGGTGGACCGATATTCCGAACGCAAGGAAAGCGCAGTCGAACTTTTGAAGCGAGTCGATCAACGTTCCATCTGACGCTTCATAATTGGTAAGCAGTCCCTCCGGCCGACCTTTGTCTCGATAGGTAATGTCCTTGCTCGCTTGGTCTGCCCCCTGAAAAGTGATCCTCCCTGAAGTATGGCTTTATGGCCTAATGGAGGACTGCGAAATGCCCAGGAAGAGACACAAGGCGGAAGAGATCGTCACGAAGCTTCGACAGGTGGACGTGCTGATGGCGCAGGGCCGCCCGGTTGCGGAGGCCATCCGGTCGATAGGGGTGACGGAAGTTACGTATTACCGGTAGCGGTCTGAATACGGCGGCCTGAAGGGCGATCAGGTGAAACGGCTGAAAGAGCTTGAGGCTGAGAATACTCGGCTTCGCCGTGCTGTCTCGGACCTGACGCTGGAAAAGCTGATCCTGAAAGAGGCCGCCTCGGGAAACTTCTAAGCCCCGCGCGTCGGCGCGTCTGCGTAGAGCATGTGGCCGCCAAACACGGCGTCTCCGAGCGGTTTGCCTGCCAGGTTCTTGACCAGCACCGATCCACGCAGCGCAAGAAGCCCAGCAGGCCCGGTGATGAGGCGGCCCTGACGGCCGACATCACGGCGCTCGCCATCCAGTACGGCCGTTACGGCTATCGTCGGATCACGGCGATACTGCGGAACCGGGGCTGGAGGGTGAACGCCAAACGGGTGGCGCGGAACTGGCGACGCGAGGGGCTGAAGGTCCCGGCCAAACAACCCAAACGGGGGCGGCTCTGGCTGAACGACGGCTCGTGCGTGCGGCTGCGGCCCGAGCATCCCAACCACGTCTGGTCCTACGACTTCGTCGAGGATCGCACCCATGATGGCAGGAAATATCGGATGTTGAACATCATCGACAAGTTCACGCGCGAATGCCTCGCGATCCGGATCAACCGAAGACTGAAGGCTAGCGACGTCATCGACGTGCTGTCGGACCTGTTCATCCTTCGGGGCGTTCCGGGCCACATTCGGTCCGACAATGGTCCCGAGTTCATAGCCAAAGCGTTGCGGGACTGGATCGTCGCTGTGGGGGCGAAGACGGCCTACATCATGCCGGGCAGCCCATGGGAGAACGGCTATTGCGAGAGCTTCAACTCGAAGCTGCGGGTCGAGCTTCTGAACGGTGAGATCTTCTACACGCTCAACGAAGCCAGGATCGTCATAGAGAGCTGGCGACGTCACTACAACACCGTCCGGCCTCACTCATCACTGCATTACAAGCCACCGGCCCCGGAGGCCTTGCAGTGGCCGGCTGCGCAACCCGGACCAGCTTCGCCGGCCACCCCGGCATTCCGGCCAGGGCCGACGATGAACTAACATCCAAACTGGATCACCTCATGGGGGCTGGCCACGCCAGCCCGCTTCCGCACTTCCCACGCTCATGGCCATGGTCGCACCGATAGAGAGGGCGGCTACGGCGGCGGTCAGGGACTTCTTGGTCAGCGTATTCATGTCCAATCTCCTATCGGTTTAGTCCGGGTCTTCCGGAACTGGGCTCGCGGGATTGCGGCCTCACTTGACGATTTGGAGAGTGCCAGGGTCGAAAAAGAGTGGATGTGCGCGGGCGCACACGCCGTGCGGGCTGGAATTCAGGAAGCGCACCGCGTTGTTGCCGAACAAGGCACTCGAATTTCAGCTAAAGGCTTTGGATGGGCGGAGTCGGTGAGAATTATGTCGGGAATTCAATTAGATATATGTTCTCGGCTTCATTCTGCTTAGCGCGCCAGTTCAACGGGTCGTCTCCTGAAACCAATGGTCGACCCGTTGGTCCAACTTCTTCGCGAGCTCTGGGATTCAGAACTGAGGCGAACCGGTGTATCCAGGCCGCCAGTTACTCCAAGCCCATCATGTTGTAGTTTGGTTTATCTCCGCGGCAGTACGTGCCTCCCATTACAAAATCCTCAGGACTTAAACGGATACGCATGCACGCTGCTAAATTCGCCGCTGTTGCACAAGACTGCCGTGCGTCTTCATGTCGGCGGCATCTTGCTTCCCAGATTGGTTGCTGTTCTTTTTTTCGCTTTTCGCGTTGCGCCTTTTCTTCTGCTTCCTTCAATGTCGCTTTTTGGGCCGCCGCTTCAGCGGCCTCCTTTCTTGCTTTGTCTTCTTCCCCCCATTTTTTGGAAGCGGTCTCGTTTCTTCTAATGATATCTATGTAGTGAACAAGAACGTCCCCGTCCTCGGCCACAAAAAAGACAGATCCTCTGCCGGAAATGGATTTAGGCGCAGATGTTGCATTCCCTTCTTTTGTTCCTGTAATAGAGACCGAACAATAAATGTATTGAGGACTTAAATTTATCTGGGCGTCTTCGTATCCGTCTGCGAATGCGGATCTCGTTGCGGCGTCCATTAAGATCATCGCTTGATCTACCGCCCATTTTGTTACTTGTTTTGCTCTTTCGCAGAGTATTTTGTACTCAGATTCGGATACGCAAATTCTCTTATCGCTGGGAGTGCAGCTCCCATCAGCATGATTGGCGTAGGCGAAGCCCGGCTTAAATGGCGCGGCTTTCGCCGCAGCTTCAGCCGCGATTCTCCTGAGTTCCGCCTGTCTTTCTGCTTCCTTCGCGCGCATCGCATTTTCATTCTCTATGCGACGCGCGCGTTCCTCCGCTTCTCTCTGACGCGCCTCCGCGGCTCTCTGTTCTGCGATCTGTCGCTCCTCTTCTCGCTTCTTCCGTTCCAGAGCGCGCCTTCTGTCGACCGCATCCGACCTTTCGATTTGAAGAAGCGAAACGGTTTGGTTCGCCAGTCGTCTGTTGACGACATCGTCGAACGTCAGCGGAATCTTGGCGCCGTTCGGCTCAACGTACACAAACTCCTCGTAGCAGCGCGTTCGGACCGTGGCGCCGGAGGTCGTCTGGAGTTCGCATTCGAAATCCTTGCGGGCGACCATGCTCGTCACGCCCTCGCAGAATTTCATGATTGAGCTGAGACGAGGATCGTCGGCCTCAATCCGTTGCTGCATGAGCGAGGCCACGCTCGAATTGCTTCTGCGAAGCGCAATGTCAGCGCATCTGGTGAATTCGGGCGAAAGCGTTCTCCACGAACTGCGCTCAGCGGCAGGTGAAGCAGCCATCGCCGTCGGGGGAGCGGCGTTCGACGTCGCCGAGGAAGCGTTCAAGCTGGATGTCTGAAGCCGGCCTGCCACGAAAGCCAGTTTCTCGGTGAGCCGCTGGGTCGGCGAGCAATAAGCGTCCCTTGGAACGCCCGGGCGCGTCCTGGCGTCAGCGAGCCTGTTTTCGCATTGGGCCTTGTCGAACACGCCAAGGGACACGGCGAGCCAGCCGTTGCTGGACCGCAGGAAGCTGAAGTCGTCAAGGCTGCGAAAGGCGCCTCTCGCCACGAGCGATTGCGAATACTCGATCGCCTTGAGGTCATTGGGTTGGGAGGCCAGAATAAGAGCGAAATCGTTTGCGGCGCTGGGGCTGACGGCCAGAACGGCCAGAATGGCGGATGCGCCGAAACCTTTCATCATAATGACCCCTCCCATCCGGCGCTTATCTTCAAGGCTGGGCTGCTAAGCGGCTTCGGATAATCGCAATTTTCGGATCATAGAGCTAAGCTCGCCGGTGTGGTCGGCGGCGGGGCGCTCGGGAGGCGCGACAAAACATGGACAAATGGGAAGGCCGTTGTTTAAATTGTTGAAAATAAGGCAAAAAAATCGCCGTGATTGCTCCCTCGAAGACTCAGGCCGCGCGTCCCAATGACGTCCCGCGCGCCGAAAAACCGCCTCGCATAGCGATGGATCGCCGGAGCGTGAAGTCTGACGCCGCCTACACAGGTGCGGCCGAGCGGACCGAAAAATGCCCAGCGAAACGCTTGCGCAGGAAAGCGGTGAACTTTTTCACCTTCGTGGGAACATGTTCAAAATGCGGATAGACGGCGGTCACGACGCCGGGGCTGCATGTCTCATCGGGCAGGACCTGAACGAGGGTTCCATTTTCAAGTTCCTCCCGAACGCAGAATGACGGCAGAACGCCTATTCCGACCCCGTCGACGACGATCTGTTTGAGCGCCAGATAGTTCGTGATCGAGATAACGGAATTGAGTTTCACGTGGGTCGTGTGCTTTCCGTCATGGAAGGACCAGGATCCGTTAGGCGCCTGAATCGGGTTCAC
>Ga0315903_10001137_pt1 | contig 40222 bp, 29 predicted proteins | sample LakEriMetagenome_7_FD_203524 | JGI IMG/M metagenome (GOLD analysis project Ga0315903, IMG submission 203524) | Freshwater fungal communities from buoy surface, Lake Erie, Ohio, United States - Buoy 2 MA119 | ecosystem: Environmental > Aquatic > Freshwater > Lake | place: USA: Lake Erie, Ohio... | reverse complement strand
TGAAATCACTTCCCGGGCCGCCTCCAAAAGCCATCGGATTACTTTCTGGATTGTTCGACGAAAGCTCTCCTGCAGGTGAAATGATTCACAGAATCGGAAGGCGTCAGCAGTTTTTCTGGGGTGGTGCCAAAGCATTCAAAGAAAAATCCAAACATGATTTCCTGAATAAAGACTGGCTGAACAAAATCAATCAGCCCGATTCTTACAGGGTCATCGCTAAGCACCATCAGGCTTTTGATGAGATGGAAAAATCTTCGCCCTGGCTGAATGACATTGACAGAATGTGTTACATGGGATTCAAGTTTCAGATACCAAATAAATATCTCTACAGGATGGATCGTCTGGGGATGGCACACAGCATTGAAATTCGCTCCCCATTTTTGGATCCTGAAATGATTCGACTGGCACTTTCAATGCCATCATCGCTGAAAGTTAAAAAAGGCGAACCAAAATATATTCTTAAGAAATCGCTCGAAAGCATGCTGCCCAACGATATTCTGTACCGGAAAAAAATGGGATTTTGTGTGCCGCTTAAAGAGTGGGCCGAAGACATTATGCTGGATTATGTGAGAGAAAACGGTAGCAGTTTCTGCAGCAACACCGGAATTTTCTCTGAGCGTGGATTGAATAAACAGATTGAAGAGATCAGTTCAGGCAATAAAAATTATACCAACAATCTCTGGACCATTTACTTTCTCATGTCGTGGTTCAAAAGATGGATTTGAGGACTATGAAAAAAGTTGTTCTCATCACCAATATTCCAAATCCATACAGGATACCGCTTTTCAATGTACTGGAAGAACTGCTCGCCGCCCGTGAAATAAGCTTCAAGGTGATTTTCGGCGCACCGGGATATTCGCGAAGAATGTTTCAGATCGACGAAAATGAAATGAAATTCAAATTCAGGATACTGGACGACCGGGGTCATACTTTCAGTGAAGACGGAGAAAAAACGGTGTTCATGTACAGAGGATTAGGAGCTGCTTTGCAGGAAGAAAAACCCGACCTCATTATCGTTTCAGGTTTCTCGCCGGCTACCGTAAAAGTTTATCTCAGAAAACTGACAAAAGGCACGCCGTTCATTATCTGGAACGGTACCATACCGCGCAAGACTGATAATAAGTTCTCTCTGCGAAAAATACAAAGGAGTTTCTTATGCAGACAGGCATCAGCATTTGTGGCATACGGTAATCTGGCAGCAGAATACCTCGTCCGCTCCGGCGCAAGTCCGAACAGTGTTTTTGTTGCAACCAATACGGTTGATACCGGCTTCTTCAGTCGCGAAACGGAACTGCGCCGAAAAATGAATGAATCATTGCCGGTTTCAGATCCGATATTTCTGGTACTGGGTTATCTGGTGCCCCGAAAGCAGATTCACCATCTGATCGAATGTGTTAAAATCATGGCCCAGAAACGAACTGATTTCCGTGTGGCCATACTGGGTGACGGTATCAGCAAAGATTCACTGATTGAAATGGTAAGAGCCAATGGATTGGAAAGAGTAGTGGCTTTCTACGGATTCGTGCAGAAAAAAGATTTGCCCGATTGGTTTGCCCGATGCAGGGCGTTACTTTTTCAAACAGGATACGACATCTGGGGACTGGTAGCCAACGAAGCCATGGCAGCCGGTGTTCCGGTGGTGTCATCCCTGAATGCAGGCTCTACCCACGATCTCATCACAGAACATGAAACCGGCTTCAGGGTTCGGTTCGAAAACCATGCTGAAACAGCTGCTGTTATCGAGTGGCTCATCGATCATCCTGCAGAAGCAGTCGCAATGGGCAGAAAAGCATCAAATTATATTCAGCATCATGCTTCCCTGCGTATGAGTGCAGCCGGGTTTGTTGATGCGATACAGTTTGCATTGAAACAGAAGTGACAATTATTGCTAACTTTACTGAAAACCGTAATCGATTATCCCATGGCCTTACGTAAAATCTCCCTGCTGATTTTCATTCTTTCAACATCCATATTTATTCCTTCTCAGGTCAATTCCCAGGTAGTATGGCAACATGTTGATCATACCTCCATCTATGAGTTTCTGGATGAAATGGCCAATATGAAACTGATTGAAATCAACAGCGCTGTTAAACCCTACTCAAGGACCTTTATCTCCGAAAAGCTGCTGGAACTTAACAGTCATATTGCTGTCCTCAATCAACGGCAGCGAAAAGAACTTGAATACTTCATCAAGGAGTATTCTAAAGAGTTTCGTGCCGGAAAGGAAATGGATTACATCGGTAAAAACTACTTTGGACAAGGGCGAATTCCTTTCGCCAACCGGGCACGGAGAGCCGATTTGTTTTATTATCGCGACACTGTTTTTATGTTCTCCCTGAACCCAATCCTGGGTGCCAATTTCATTCTCAGCGACAGCGCATCCATGTACCACCGGTGGAACGGTGCCGAAATGATGTTCTATGCAGGAAAATATCTTGGTGTTTATGCCAACCTGCGCGACAACTATATCAGTAAAGCGATTACGGGACCTGATTATCTGGTACAGGAAACAGGTGGCGGATTCAAGAACCCAACCTATGGATTCAGTAACCGGGATGCTGTTGAATATTCAGAAATGCGCGGAGGCATTACTGCAGGAGGCAAATGGTGGAATCTTGGACTGGTGAAAGAACATAATGTTTGGGGAAACAATTATAACGGAGCCAATATTCTGAGCGACCGGGCTCCTTCGTTCGCACAAATCAAGCTGCAATTAAACCCTTATAAATGGATTGAACTGAACTATTTTCACGGTTGGCTCTCATCAAAAGTAGCCGACAGCGCCGCTACTCAAAACTACGGAACCGGAACCACCACCATATATGTACCAAAATACATGGCAGCCAATATGCTGACAGTAAAACCGGTGAAACATCTCAACGTCAGTATCGGAAATTCTATTGTCTATTCCAGATCGATCAATGCCGGATATCTCATCCCGGTCATGTTTTTCAAATCACTCGATCACACCTACTCTACTCTCGGAAACTCCCAGATGTTTATCGATATCAGCTCCCGCAACCTGAAGAATTTTCACTTCTTTGCCACCGGTTACTTCGATGATTTTTCATTTGGCAGACTGTTCGACGATAATGTCTGGAAACCCTGGAGCTTCAAGCTGGGCGGACGGGCCAACAATATATTGTCGAACCTGTCTGTAACGGCTGAGTATACACGCAATAATGTACTGGCCTGGAAACATTACAATCCTGAAACCACCTTTGAATCCACCAAATACAATATGGGACATTATTTGCGCGATAATGCCAATGAATACTTTTTCATGATTTCCTGGAAGCCGTTGCCGAAACTGCTTGTTGAAGCCTCCTGGCTGAATGCCAACAAAGGTCCTGAATACCCCGATCTGAGAGGAATTTACGATCCAGTTACCGGCGAGCCGCTGGTGTACTCCTATCCCTTTCAGGAAGAAATCGTGTGGGAGAAAACTTCCTTTGGACTGAGTGCCAGCTATGAAATCATGCACGATATCATCATCAGAGGCAAAGCAGAATATTCCGACATCAATGACAAAGCCGGATTCACACCAGATCAGTTCAAAGGAAAGCAAATCATCACGTCGTTTATGATGACTGTTGGGTTCTGATGGCTTACCGCATATTTTCGGATTCAACACCGTGTGAGGCTATCCTGTACCCACCCTCTTCTTCAACTACCGCAAACTTTTCGATGGTATTGATTTTGGTATGAAGTACTCTGTACTCAATCATCAGTTTTCTGGGCTGACCGAATTCCTCTACCAGGGTGGATGACAAAAACTCCATACCTGTAACACTGCCGGTCGCACTTTTCAGTTGAAGCAATTTTTCACGCTTCACTTCAATGGGTTCACTTTGATTGAACGCTGGTGAATACAGTTCCTCCAGCACATCAAAATTTTCAGCATCCGTTTCTTTGATCAGCCGTTCAACAAGCTGTCGGGCAGCATCCACATCCATTGGCTTTTGAGCACATGAGGCCATCAGCAGAAGGGCCATCAATATCAGATTTCTAATCATGGTATCTTAAATTAAAAGAGTTTGGCAACTGAATGGATCAAAGATACCACACGAAATCAAAAGAATCCGGTGACCTGATGCAGGTAGCCCGAATCCGGAGGCTGGATTTTTCCTAAATTTGCACTCCTTAAAAGCGAGAATCATGCATCGTACCCACACCTGCGGAGAACTGAATATCAATAACATAGGAGCCACCGTGACCCTTTGCGGCTGGGTACAGAAGTCTCGCGACCTGGGCGGTCTCACTTTCGTGGACCTGAGAGACCGCTACGGTATCACCCAATTGATCTTTAACATGGAGACCGATGCCGGCTTGTGTACTCAAGCCAGACAGCTGGGCAGGGAATTTGTCATTAAGATTACCGGAAAAGTTGCCGAGAGAAGCAACAAGAACCTGAAGATGGCGACAGGTGAAATTGAAATCATCGTTGAAGAATTGAATATTCTGAATTCTTCTATCACTCCTCCTTTTACCATTGAAGATGATACTGACGGAGGTGATGACCTTCGGATGAAATTCCGTTACCTTGACCTTCGTCGTGCACCGGTGATGAACAGTATTTTACTCCGACACCGGATGGCACAGGAAACCAGGAAATATCTGGATGGCCAGGGCTTCGTTGAAATTGAAACGCCTGTACTCATCAAATCAACACCGGAAGGTGCACGCGATTTTGTGGTGCCCTCGAGAATGAATCCGGGTGAGTTTTATGCCTTGCCGCAGTCGCCGCAAACATTCAAGCAGCTGCTGATGGTATCCGGTTTTGATAAATACTTTCAGATCGTTAAATGCTTCCGCGATGAAGATCTTCGTGCCGACCGTCAGCCTGAATTCACGCAGATCGATTGTGAGATGAGTTTCATTGAACGGGAAGACATCCTCCATATGTTTGAAGGTCTGGTCAGGTACCTATTCAAATCAGTGAAAGGAATTGAAATACCGGTACTGGAGAGAATTTCATATGCCGACGCGATGAAATATTATGGTAACGACAAGCCTGACCTTCGCTTCGGAATGAAAATTGCCGAACTCAATGACCTGGTGAAAGGAAAAGGATTCAAGGTATTTGACGATGCCGAACTGATTGTGGCCATCAATGCTGCCGGACTGTCAGAATATACCCGAAAGCAACTTGATGAACTGACCGAATGGGTGAAACGTCCGCAAATCGGAATGAGCGGATTGATTTATGTAAAACACAACGCCGATGGATCATTGAAATCATCTGTCGATAAATTTTTCAATGAAGAGGAGCTGAAAAAATGGTCGGCTTCCTGCGAAAGCAAACCCGGCGATCTCATACTGGTTCTGGCCGGCAATGAATCAAAAACCAGAAAGGCCATGTCGGAACTTCGACTTGAAATGGGCGAACGACTTGGCTTGCGGGACAAGAATGTTTACCGTTGTGCCTGGGTACTTGATTTTCCGCTGCTGGAAAAAGATGAGGAGTCAGGTCGCTGGCACGCGATGCATCACCCCTTCACCTCCGCGCTTCCGGAAGATCTTGAATGGCTCAGCAGCGATCCCGGCAAGGTGAGAGCTAATGCTTATGATATGGTAATCAACGGGGTTGAAGTCGGTGGCGGCTCCATCCGAATTCACGATAAGGGCATTCAGAAAAAAATGTTTTCGCTGCTTGGATTTTCGGATGAAGAAGCACAAAAGCAGTTCGGATTTCTGATGAATGCATTTGAGTTCGGTGCTCCGCCTCATGGTGGTATTGCATTCGGGTTCGACAGACTTTGTTCCCTGTTTGGTGGCTCTGAGTCGATCCGTGACTTTATTGCATTCCCTAAAAACAACTCAGGAAGAGATGTGATGATTGATTCACCATCAACAATCAGTGATGAGCAGTTGAAGGAACTTTCATTGCAGGTGAAAAATTGAAAGAGCGCTGATCAGGCGACGACCAATTCCTCCGCGTCAACGAAGTACATATCGATTTCACCAACGTTTTTGGCGGAAATTTTACCGCGATGTGAACATGGGAATACATCCTTCACCAGTTCGTAAGTAGCTGCTGAAATATTCACCTTACCCACATCACCGCTGCTTTCCATACGACTGGCGATATTGACCGCACTTCCCCAAATGTCATAAGCATACTTTTTCCGACCTACCACACCCGCAGTAACCGGACCGGTGTGAATACCGACACGAAGACCCCATGGTTGTAGTCCTTTTTCAGTGCGCTTCCTGGCATGACGGTTCATGAATTCCTGAATTTGCAACCCTGCTCTTACAATATCCACCGGATGCGTTTGGTTCGTAGTTGGAATGCCGCCGGCGCACATGTAGGCATCACCAATGGTTTTGATCTTCTCCAGACCATTCTTCTCGATGATATCATCAAAAGCCACGAAAAACTCGTTCAGCTCGGCAACCAGTTCCGCCGGAGTCATGTCTTTAGCAATAGTGGTGAATCCTTTGAAATCCGTGAACAAAACCGAAACACTGTCGTACGACCTTGGAGTGGCATGTCCGTCGGTTCGCAATTCTTTGGCGACCTCAGCAGGAAGAATGTTGAGAAGCAGGTTCTCGATTTCCATCTTTTGCCTGTCAAGCACCTTGTTGATCTTCACCTTAGCCCTGTAGTTCCTGAAGATGATAAACGCAATCACAAAGAGGAAAACCAATCCGGCCATGGATGCATTCTTCATAAGTTTCTGACGCTTCAGATCAGCTTCCTGAAGTTCTTTGTCCTTATTAAGGATGGTGATCTGGTTTTGCTTCTTTTCTATTTCATAGTTCAGAATCAGCCCCTCCATTTTCTGGGTATAAGCAATATTGTAAAGAGTATCCTTTACATTTGAAAATTGCTCCTGAAACATATAAGCGTTTTTATAGTCACCCAGCTCAGAAAATGTCTTGGCGAGACCCTGATATGAGTCCTTGAGTTCTTCGAAAGCATTTATTTCAAAACTTATTTCCATGGCCTGACGGAAATACTTCAAAGCACTTTTGAAGTCCTCTCTTTTGTAATAAGTTTCAGCAAGTGCAATCATGCCGGTTGAAAGATCTCTTTTTGCTCCCAGTTTTTCAGCATATTCAACAGATCGTTTCTGAAAATCCTCCGCAATATTGAGTTCTCCCCTACGGTAATATACTTTCCCAATATTAAGAAGTGCATAGGGTATATGTTCATTGCCATCGATATTGTAGGCGTCGAGAGCTCTTTGGAAATACTCAAGCGAAAGCGAATCTTTACCCTGCTTGTAATAAATTTCTCCGATGTTGGCAGATAACGTTCCTTCTACATACTTATCTCCCACTTTTTTAGCCAGATCCAATGCATTATAATCGTACTCCAGTGCCTTTTGAAAGGTTTGACTCTTCTTACCGTAAATAACACCTATGTTAGTCATAGCGGATACCATTCTTGCGGTATCTTTAATTTCTTCCGCTAATTTTTGAGATTTCAAGTTGTATTCCAGCGCCTTCATATCGTCACTCTGGCTTTCATATGCTGCTCCGATATTACTGTAAAGTCTGGCCATATTTGATTTATCCCCTATCGAATCAAACACTACCAGCCCTTGAAGCCAATTGTCAATGGCCTCACCGTATTTTGACTGCCAGAGTTGAGCAAGACCAATAAAACGGTAGGCAAATGCCTGACCCGTCAGATGATTTGAATTTTTACTCAACGTTAAAGCCCTTTTTGCATAAACCTCGGCTTTAGAAGGATCAGCACTGATCACCGATTTACTTAATTCAATAAGTATGTTTGCTTTTACCGTATCCTGGCGGGCATTTCTTAAAACCACTAATAAACTATCTTCTTCCTGTGCCTGTGCACCGATTGAAAAAAGGCTCAGTAACACAAAAAAATAAACCCTTGACGAAAAGCACGAGTGTATTCTCATTTTAACCGACAATGTTCGTATAAATATATAATGTTACACCTGTAAAAATACAAAAAGAGGGGACATGCCCCTCTTTTTGTATTCAAGTTCAGAAATTTATTAGCCTTATCGTGTGATAATGAACTGCTTGGATGTTAATTCGCCATTATTATTGATCACAATGGAATACATTCCGGGAGGTATATCGGAGAGATCAAGCTGCTCTTGCATGAAGCCGCTGAAGTCAGTTATACTTTTCTCAAATCTCACTTTACCAAGAATATCGACTATGCTGATTTGAACGACATTGGCACTGTAGCCGGAATAATTGACGGTGAATCTGCCATTGCTGGGGTTCGGGAATACGTCGAGGCTGCCGTAATCAGCGAAACCTTCTCCGTCCCCACTGATTCTGTTATTGCATAGTGGCAGATTGGAGTAACAATATGGGGCAAGAGTAAAGGTTCCGTTGTTGCCGGTGGATACACTCACCGCGCTCATGAAGGCACCCACATAGTTACCACCAGTCTGATTTTGAAGAGTCATGGCCCTTTGCGAATACATATTCACCTGTACGTTGTTGTTGTTTCCGGTTTTGGCTTCATTCTTCACGAACACAAACACATCAGAAGCACTGAATCCGGCAGCAGGAATAACTGTACAATTGTTTCCGGTGGTAAACTTCGCAAAGCGATAAACACCAGGGTTCAGAATAAGCGTTCCGCCGCCATTCACCACTACCTGTCCGTAGGTTCCGGGCGATAAGGTGACCGTTCCGGATGAAGAAACAGTGACTCCCTGACCTCCGGAGAATGTCGGGAAGCATGGCACCTGAGGAACAAGCGGTGTTGAAACAGGCTGGAATGACGAGATGTTATTGGGATTGCTTGTGGTGCCGCTGTTCCTGTAAATTAACGGTGCAGTTATACCACTTCCGATATTTGTAACATTACCGGCAGCCCATCCTGTGATGATTACGTTGTTGCTGATTGTAAGTGATCCGGCGCTTTGACGGTGGCCAACAGCACCATTGATGACCGTGTTGTTTCCTACATTGTCCAAACCTGTTCCCAATCCCATCACCACATACTGATCAAGGAGTGCGGGTGCTTGCGGTTTCGTAACAGTTACCTGATCGGTTGCAGTACATCCACTGGCATCTGTTACCACTACGGTATAGCCGGTTGTGGTACCCGGACAAGCCACAATAGATGAAGTGGTTTCACCGGTGCTCCAGGCGTAAGTATAGGCACTGCAGGATGATCCACCCGCTACTGTAGGAGACAGAGTAGCACAAGTACATGAGTATTCGTAGGCCTGGTCACTGCCCAGATCTACGGTCAAGGCCGCGGGCTGAGTCAATGTAACGGTGTGTACACTTGGATAACCGTACTGATCAGTTACTGTGAGGGTATAAGTTCCGGCACCAATTCCAATCAGGTTCTCACTGGTAGCACCGGTGCTCCACTGGTAGGAGTAAGGAGGATAGCCTCCGGCATTGGTAACTGATGAGGCGGATCCGTTCGTGCTTCCATTGCAGGAAACATTGTAACCACAATTATAAGCGGATGGTGTGATATCCACATCATAAGTAACCGGAAGAATGGTAAGAGTACCTAATTCGTAAACAATCTCAAAATTATTTGAGAGCAATGCCGCTGGAGCAATGATATGATTTCCCACTGTAATACCTGTGATCAGGTTAATTGGTTTGAATATGAAAATGGTATCGGTCAGAGGAGCATCAAAATCACCAAAATCAAAAACCACCACAATATCCGCCGATGAGGTATCACCTGTCGAGGAGCTGTTAACCACTGAAGAACCACTGGCAACAGAGCGCTGATTGAGTGTGGCTAAACCGCTGGCAACGGAACGCTGGCTGGCAACGGATCTCTGATTTGCAAGCGGGCCGGCACTGAACAAGGAAGCATTGGTGGGATCAACCTGATATTCGAAAATTGACTCGGGCGACAGATCAACAATATAAGTGGTATCGAATGACAAACCGCTGGCAACAGAACGCTGACTGGCAACAGAACGCTGACTGGCAACGGAACGCTGGCTGGCAATGAAGCTTAAATTGTAAAGATCCGAACTGGCCACAGAGCGCTGATTAACAAGGATTTGATCGTCAACAAGTACAACAGCTCTCTCTATGTCACTACGGTGCTGACTTTCCAAATCCGCTTTGAAAATCAATATCTCTGATGGATTGAAATCAATGTCATCAAAAGTATATTCAAAATCAAGATCTCTTCCGTCAATTTCCTGTCCGTACTCAACAGTAGTGTCGCGAGGCGTAATGACAAGCGGTAGTTTTTCAATTACCAGAAGTCCATTATTGAATTCATAGTCATACAATGTGAGATAGCCGGGATCTGTAACCGTCGCGTTGTTGCTAATGAAATAAATTCCGGTATTACTGAAACTGTTAGCCGGAGTATTATAGGCAAGTGGTGTCAGACCCAAATCATTATAAGTAAGGCCCGATGCCGACAAAGGCTGACCGTCAACTGTAATAGTTGATGTAAACACCGGAAGCTTCTGTCCAAACTTCTTGGTTTTGTTGTCGGCTGTGATTGAAATTAACTTCTTAACAGGATCGAAGAAGTATAATGTATCAGAGTTACCTCCATCATTTGAGTTAGACGTAATTGGTGGGGTAAATACATAAATCGGATAGTTGCCGATAAACGGATCGATGGTTACTCCGAGGGTATTACCATTGATAAAGGAAGTTGGCAATGTGTCGCCGTTAAATATAACAACTGAAGATGTTGTAAAATACTCACCCGTTACCGTCATGGTAAAAGTGGTGGTTCCGGGAACAGTTCCGGTTGGTACATTTAATTGAATCAGATCCGGAGTAGGAGCAGCGAAAGTCATCATGGCATCAAATGCCTGAATGTATCCGCTACCGGTGGCAAAATCAAATCCCGGAGTATTCAGATCCAAAGCAGTTGATGTAAGAATACTTCTGATTTCGTCGGGTGTCAGATTTGCGTTATAGAACTTCTGCTTTCCATGTTTAAGCAGCGCAGCAACACCTGCTGCGTGAGGGGCTGCAGCGGAGGTACCGAAGAAGTTAGGGAATATATCGGTGTCAACGGCTGGTCCGGTATAACCCATGAACACGGTGGTGTTACCGCCATTGGGTGCAACCAGATCGGGTTTGTTACGAACAACTCCGTTCACAAGCGTGCCTCCTCTTGAGGAGAAGTTCTGTACAGGAGGATTGAATGGAGCAGGATTGAATGGAGGCGTATTAAAGAAATTTACTGCACCCAGAGTGATGGCACTCTCAGCGTTTGCCTGTCCGACAATAGTTGAAGCACCAGTTGCAAGCTCGTTGAATGACAACTCGCCCCTGAATACAATGAACTTAAAGTTGGCCGCCTGGCTTCCGGCAGCTCTTACAACAGTCAGGTTGGCTGTTACCGGCTGTGTACCGGGTACAATAAATGGAAGTACCTCAAGAGGATCACCGCCAAGGTTATTACGGTTGAAGCCGAAATACTGTGTTCCATACTGATTGGTGAGATACAAATCGAAGTCATTTACGGTTCCGGTTGCAGTCTGACCCAATGAATAAATAGAGTCCTGCCATTGCAACACGAGTGTGTAGTTGCCGGGAGGAAGACTTACGCTGAGCAGATTGTCGCCTCCGCCAAAGTCATGCGCTTGGCCGGTAATTCCAAGTGGAGCAGCCATTGGATTAAAGGCAGATTCGTATGATTTAGAACCAAAGTTTCCACCGGCAACGAAATAAGAAACTCCGGCATTTTTCGCAATATCCACAGCTTTTGCAATGACGCCATCCTGATAAAAGGGTGAAGTGATAAATGTAATGTCATCTGCAATCACATCACATCCGCCCTGAGCGAGTTCAAGAACACCCATTGCAAGGTCACCTTCACTAATAACCGCGGTACGGAAACCGAGTTCAGCACCCGGAGCTACATCGTGGATGATCTGAAGCATCGCACGTCCTTCGTCAGTTTTGGTTCCATAAGGGTAATCTTTGAAGATTTGAACCGGGGTTGAATTGCCGTTAGGATTTCCAGGGCCCGGTAAATCTCCGTTTACCACATCTGTTACGGCGTTGTTACCCAACACAGTATTATATGAATCGGAAAGGACGCAAACCTTTACACCTGAACCGTCAACATCAAATCCTTCACGGGCCAGATCAGAGGTCTGAGCGATATCTCCCTGAGTAACCGTTACACCACTATTCGTAACGGCAGGGAACACAGGACGGATATAAACAATTTTATCTTCAATACCGGGCAACAGCAGATTGGGAAGTTTGGCAATCGGGAAGCGACCGGTAAGCACCAACGGATTTAATCCATTGGGAATGGAGTCAGTAAATCCAAAGTTGGGTGTCTGATATATAAGGTTGAAAAGATTTTGAGTCTGACCGGCTACGGTGATAATCTCAATCCAAACTGTATCAGGTGTAGCAACAAAAATCTGCTGAATGGTATCAGTACCTACCAGAAGGTAATTGTTGTAAAGCGAAGTCAATTCACATCCCAGTTTGGTTAAATCCTTTCCATTCGGACATGGCTGATAGTAAGGAATGATGCATGGTGCTTCAGTAACCTCGGCAACATCATCTGCAGTACATCCGTTGGCCGGGTTAGTAACGGTAAGCTTATAAATTCCAATAGCATTGACATGTACGTTCGCTGTACCTGCACCATTTAAAATGTTTCCGTTAATAGTCGACCAACTGTAACTCACTCCGGGGGTTGAGGATGATCCGGCGAGAGTAATTGATGGCACAGAACAGGAAATTGCGTTATCGGATCCGGCGTTAACATTAGGAGCAGCAAAGTCAGCTCCTACTGATACCACATCAGTTGAAACACATCCATTGACAGGATTAGTCACCGTCAAAGTATAAGTACCAGCAGCATTAACCTGGGGTGATGCTGTGTTTCCACCGCTCAGAATACCAGGACCTGACCAGGAATACTGAACACCTGAAGTTGGAGAAGATCCGTTCAGCGTAACTGTGGCAGAATTACAATTCAGATTTACAGTATTTCCTGCTTCAGCACCCGGCTGAGTAAGGTTGCTGACTACCTGAACTGTTGATGTTGCTGAACAATACAGGTTTGTAACGGTAAGGGTATAGGTTCCGGCCTGATTGACGGTAGGGGTCAACGTATTGCCACCGGAAACGATTCCAGGACCAGACCATGAATAATTCAAACCGGGAGTGGATCCTGAACCGTCAAGCACAGCGGTGACTGAATTACAGTTGATGGTTTTTGAAGGACCTGCATTTGCAACAGGTGTAGCACAGGATTGAAAAGGAGCGTAGTTGGTTACCACACCACTGTTGATCACCACCTGGGTACCCGACCAAAGTGCACCGGTCACGTTGGTGGATCCGGTTCCTGATCCTATTGAAATGCCACCATATGGTGCATAGACGGTTCCGAACCAACGCGATGTTCCACTACTTCCTCCGGCACCGTTAGAAATGGAGAATGCTGTGGCTCCTGTTCCCTGAACTTCGAAATAAATCCTTCCGCCACTTCCGCCATTCAGCAAGGAGGCAGTGAATTTGCCCATAATGGCATTGCCCCTCACAAAAACACGGATGACACCGTTTGCAGAGTTGTTAAAATTGTACCTGAAAGTGTTATTGGTACCTGTATTATTTATAGAGTTAATAAAGTAATCACCGGGACCATTGAATGTAATAGTCCTGTTTCCACCCAAAGTAATATTACCATAATAGGTATTAGGATTAATAGTTGTGTTGGCTGTAATATTGGGTGACCATGTACCTGATGGCAGGGAAGCCGGAGCAGGTAAAGTCGGCAAGGCGGATATTGCCGGCATCGCAAAGTTGATACCTCCGGTTGGTGTAGGTCCTGAATAAGTGCTTCCTGCAGGGATAGTAACCGAACCGGTTACTGAACCGCTACCGATGTTTACGTTTCCGTTAGCATTAATATTTCCATTCAGCGTAAAACTGGACCCTGTCATGAAAACATTTCCGGTAGTTCCGGAAGAATTGCCGGCAAAAATGGAACCGGTAACGTTGTGACTACTGGCAAATTCAATCGTTTTGGCACTGTGAATGTCAGCTGCAAAACCAGTGCTGCCGGTTGATCTGACTAAAACATAGCTACCGACCTTACCACCATTAATGGAGTTGGATGACCCCAGGTGAACTCCGTAACCGGGAGCCAGTGGAACCGTAGCACCGGGAGGGTTTGAACCATCGGCAGCAAATAATACAAAATCAGACATCTGCAATGATTGCGCGTTGGCTGATTGAATCCTGAACATGCCTGTTATCAGAAGAAAGGTGATAACCGTGGCTTTTATTGCTTTAGAGGGAGACAATAAAAATCCTGCATGAATACTGTTGAAAGTTTTCATTTATTTTTGGGGGTTAGTTATAGTTCTACAAAACTAAAGCAATTTACCCATATAAGTCAAGTAATCATCTTGTGAACCCTACCCATAAAAGGGTGAATTTGGGGTTGATTTTTGACAAACCTCTTATTTCCAATGGCCAAGGAGTCAAAATGTTAGGCGAGTGGCTCATTATAAAATTGTTTAAAATTCATTGCAATTCATTTCAGCAATTCCATATTTTATTAACAAAACCCTCAAGATCAAGCATCTTTCATAATTTTGCCACATTATGACAACAGAACAATTACAGGATTTAAGGGAAAGAACCAGTGCCCTGAGGAGGCATCTTTGACATCGACAAAAAGCTGCAGTTGTTAGCCGGGGAGGAACAACTGACACACGCTCCCGACTTTTGGAATGATTCCAAAAGAGCCGAGCGGATCCTCAAACAAATCAAAGAAAAGAAAACCTGGACGGATCTTTTTAAGGAAACTGAATCTTCCGTGGAAGATGCTGCTGTGTTGCTTGAATTTTTCAAAGCAGGGGAAGTATCAGAAAACGAAGTGGATGAACAGTATACCAAAGCCATCAAAATGGTTGGCGACCTGGAATTCCAAAACATGCTGAGCGGCGAAGAAGATAACCTCAGTGCTGTTTTGAATATCAATTCAGGAGCAGGTGGAACCGAAAGTCAGGACTGGGCGGAAATGCTGATGCGGATGTATATCCGTTGGGGCGAACGTCATGGCATGAAGGTTACCGAAATCGACCGAACCGATGGTGACGGAGCCGGAATCAAATCGTGCACCCTTCAGTTTGAAGGCTCGTTTGCTTATGGTTACCTGAAAGCTGAAAACGGTGTTCATCGTCTGGTCAGAATTTCTCCGTTCGATTCCAACGCCCGCCGTCATACTTCATTTGCATCTGTATTCGCCTATCCGCTGGTTGATGACACCATCAATATTGAAATTAAAGATGCTGATATCAGCATTCAAACATCAAGATCAGGTGGAGCAGGCGGACAGAACGTAAACAAAGTAGAAACCAAAGTGCAGATCACCCACCACCCTACCGGTATCGTGGTGGTTTGTCAGGTAGAGAGGACTCAGGGAGGCAATAAAGAACGTGCCATGCAAATGCTACGTTCACAATTATATGAGCTTGAGATCCGTAAAAGAAATGAAGCCAAAGCTGCCACTGAAGCCACCAAGATGAAAATTGAATGGGGCTCCCAGATCAGAAGCTACGTTTTTCATCCTTACAAACTTGTAAAAGACAACCGTACTGATCATGAAACATCGGATGTACAGGGTGTGATGGATGGAGATATTGATGAATTCATGAAAGCCTATCTGATGCAAACGGCAGGGAGTAATGTTGGATGATGAATTTGAAGTTTTAAATTATGCTTTGAAACTACTGGATTTAAAATAATCATTGGTCATTGGTTATTGGTCATTTTATTCCTTAAAAAATTATTCATTGATTAAGTTTTATACCAAACCCACCTGCTCCACCTGTCGTACTGCAATGCAATTGCTGAAGGAGAACTGTAATGAAGAAATCGAAGCCATCGAATATCTCATCAATACTCCCACACAGAAGGAATTGAAGGAGCTGGTAAAAATGATTGGGATCAAACCTGAAGAGCTGGTCAGGAAAAAGGAACCACTTTATCAGGACAAATACAAACATCAGAAAATAACATCTGCCGAATGGATCAGAATTCTTTCTAAAAATCCTGTGCTGATTGAACGACCAATCATCGTAAAAGGAAATAAAGCCATTATTGGAAGGCCGGTGGAGAAAATAGTGGAGTTCTTAGTTTAGAGTTCAGAGTTCTTAGTTTGAATTTACCATTCATTATTCATTATTCATTATTCATTATTAACACATGAGTTTTCGTATCGAAAAAGACACCATGGGTCAGGTTCAGGTGCCGGCCGACAAGTACTGGGGTGCACAGACACAACGTTCCATTGAAAATTTCAAAATTGCACAGAACATCAACCGGATGCCGGGAGAAATCGTGAAGGCATTTGCCTATCTTAAAAAGGCAGCCGCACTGACTAATTTTGATGCCGGGGTTTTACCAAAAGAAAAATGCGATCTCATTGGCCGGGTTTGCGACGAAATTCTGGAAGGCAAACTTGATTCTGAATTTCCGCTGGTAGTCTGGCAGACCGGTTCCGGCACTCAATCTAACATGAATGTGAACGAAGTTATCGCATATCGTGCTCACGTGATCGGAGGCGGTTCGCTTAACGACGAAAAGAAAATCATTCACCCGAACGACGACGTCAATAAATCACAATCATCGAACGATACCTTCCCTACCGCCATGCATATCGCTGCCTACAAAATGCTGGTGGATGTAACCTTGCCGGGAGTCAAAAAGCTTCGCGACACACTTTCCTTGAAATCCAAAGAATTCATGAAAGTGGTGAAGATTGGAAGAACCCACCTGATGGATGCCACCCCGCTCACGCTTGGACAGGAACTCTCAGGCTATGTATCGCAGTTGGATCACGGAATTCGTGCTATAGAAAACACACTTCCACACCTTTCAGAACTCGCATTGGGCGGAACTGCAGTCGGCACCGGAATCAACACGCCAAAAGGCTATTCCGTTAACGTTGCCAAACACATTGCTCAACTCACCGGTATTCCATTCGTTACAGCTGAAAATAAATTTGAAGCGCTTGCCGCGCATGATGCCATTGTTGAAACACACGGGGCTCTGAAAACCGTTGCCTGCAGTCTGATGAAAATCGCCAACGACATCCGTTTGCTTGCTTCAGGGCCACGTTGCGGAATCGGAGAGATCTACATACCAGACAATGAGCCCGGCTCTTCCATCATGCCCGGAAAAGTCAACCCTACACAGTGTGAAGCCATGACTATGGTGGCAGCACAGGTTTTAGGTAACGATGTTGCCATCAACGTAGGAGGAGCTACCGGCCATTTTGAACTGAATGTATTCAAGCCCATGATGATTTACAACTTCCTGCACAGCGCAAGACTCATTGGGGATGTATGTGTTTCTTTCAACGATAAATGCGCCACCGGCATTGAACCACTGCATGATAATATCAAAATGAATCTGGAGAACTCCCTGATGCTGGTCACCGCACTCAATACCAAAATAGGATATTACAAGGCAGCAGAGATCGCTCAGACAGCACACAAACAAGGCAAAACACTCAAGCAAACCGCCATTGATCTCGGCTATGTTACTTCAGCGGAATTTGATGAATGGGTGAAACCGGAAGAAATGGTGGGTGATCTGTGAATTAAGAATACTAAATTGTGAAATTTGAATTAAGACAACTTGATGCCCAATCATAATAAATCCCATCATAAATGATCATAATCAATCTTAATCAATCCTAAAATTCTCTGCTATGATCATTATCAAAAATGCCCACATCGTCAATGAAGGTCAGATTTTTCCAGGTGATGTTCTGATTGGCGAAGGCCGTGTAGAAAAAATCGCCTCTTCCATTCAGAATGCACCCCCAGAATGCAGAGTGATTGATGCAGAAGGATTGTATCTGTTGCCCGGATGTATTGATGATCAGGTACACTTCCGTGAACCGGGATTGACACACAAGGGAACTATCTATACAGAATCGAGGGCTGCGGTTGCCGGAGGTATCACCTCCTTTATGGAAATGCCGAATACTGTTCCCAATGCCCTGACACAGGAACTTCTCGAAGAAAAATATGCTATTGCCGCTTTAAGTTCACCGGCCAATTATTCATTTTTCATGGGCGCCTCGAACGATAATATTGAAGAGGTGCTGAAAACTGATTCGGAGAATGTGTGCGGAGTAAAAATCTTCATGGGATCTTCCACAGGAAATATGCTTGTTGATAATGAAAAAACTCTTGAAGGAATTTTTTCAAAGTCACAGTCACTCATCGCCACCCATTGTGAAGATGAGGCTACCGTCAGGGCAAATCTTGAAAAATTCAGAGCTGATTTTGGCGATTCACTGACTGCCTCTCATCACCCGCTGATTCGGAACACTGACGCCTGCTATCTGTCAAGCAGTTTTGCCGTGTCACTTGCTAAAAAATATCAGACCAGACTTCACATCCTGCATATTTCCACTGAAAAGGAAACGCATTTATTTCAGAACGATATACCACTTGAGCAGAAGCGCATCACTGCGGAAGCCTGCATTCATCATTTATGGTTTAGTGATGATGATTATGCATCAAAAGGGAATTTCATCAAATGGAATCCGGCCATCAAAACCAAATCCGATCGTGAAGGTATCTGGAAAGCTTTACTTGATGACAGAATTGATGTCATCGCGACCGACCATGCACCTCATACACTTGAGGAGAAAAATGTCCCCTATATTTCCGCGCCATCTGGAGGTCCGTTGGTTCAACACGCATTGATTGCCATGCTTGAATTTTATCATCAGGGTAAAATTTCTCTGGAAAACATCACAAGAAAGATGTCGCATGATGTTGCCAGATGTTTCCGGCTTCGTGATCGTGGATTTATTCGTGAAGGGTATTGGGCAGATCTGGTACTCGTAAATCTGAACCATCCTCAGAAAGTAGAAAAATCAAATGTTTTATACAAATGCGGGTGGTCGCCTTTTGAAGGAACAACATTCAGGTCATCCGTGACACACACGCTTGTGAACGGCCATGTTGTATATGAGAACGGAATGATTCAACCTTCTCCGCAGGGGAAACGACTCCAATTTAATACAACAGGTTAAATGAGAATCCTCAGCCAGTTCTTTTTGAGGTTATCGATTCCCGTCACTTTAGTGATTGTGGCTTCCTGCCAGAAAAATCCGGAAAGTGAAATCCCTGAAGATGTTTTTGAAAGAGACTCTATGGTATCCATCATGGCTGAAATCCATATTGCAGAGGCTCTTCTGAATCAATACGGATCACAGACAAATCAGATTGATTTTAAAGCCGCTTACATACAAAATCTGATTTCCAAAAACAATATTGACACAGCACGTTTTAACAGAAGCTTTGACTACTACTCCACCAGGCCTGAGCTGTTTACCGGCGTGTACGAAGATGTGATTAATGAGATCAGCAAGAGACAGGCTGAAGGGAGAGGGAAGTAGGGATAGTGGGATAGTAGGTTAGTGGTTAAGTGGGTTAGTGGGTTAGTGATTAAACTCCCTGTCACCTGCCACCTGCCACCTCACCCGGCAATCTTTCTGCTCTACAACCACTTCATTTTCAAATATCTGCCTGCCACTTTTTTTACTATCTTTGCACCTTAGGATCCCCACCCATGAGTGATCAAATTAAACACGAATGCGGCATTGCGCTGATTCGTTTATTGAAACCCCTTAAATTTTATAAGGAAAAATACGGCACGCCTTTTTATGGTGTGAATAAATTGTATTTGCTGATGGAGAAGCAGCACAACCGTGGCCAGGATGGCGCGGGCGTGGCCAACATCAAACTGGATGTTGATCCGGGAAGCAGGTATATCAGCCGTCATCGAAGCAACGCCTCTCAACCTATCGCCGATGTTTTCGACAAGATCAACAGCAGATTTGCTGAAGCAGCCCGTGAACATCCCGACAAAATGAATGATCCGGAATGGCTGAAAGCCAACCTGCCATTTACGGGAGAGCTTTTCATGGGTCATCTCAGGTACGGAACCTATGGAAAAAACAGTATTGAAAACTGTCACCCGTTTTTACGTCAGAACAACTGGATGACCCGCAATCTGGTGGTCGCCGGCAATTTCAACCTGACCAATGTGGATGAACTGTTCTCACAACTGGTTGAATTGGGACAGCATCCTAAAGAGAAGTCTGATACGGTAACCGTTTTGGAAAAAATCGGGCACTTTCTGGATGAAGAAAACGAACTTTTATTCAAACGATTCAAGCAGGAAGGTTATACCAACAAAGAAATTTCAGGACAGATTGCCAAAGACATCGACATACAACGCATACTGACCCGTTCCGCCAAAAGCTGGGATGGTGGCTATGTGATTACCGGAATGATGGGACATGGTGATGCATTTGTAATGAGGGATCCTAACGGCATCAGACCGGCGTGGTATTACGCTGATGATGAAGTGGTAGTGGTAGCATCCGAACGTCCTGCCATGCAAACTGCATTCAATCTTCCGGTGGAAGCATTAAAAGAAATTCAGCCCGGCCATGCCCTGATTATCAAAAAAGACGGCAAGGTAAGTGAGCAACAGTTTCGTGAACCCCAGGAGCGAAAATCCTGTTCTTTCGAACGAATTTACTTTTCCCGCGGAAGCGATGTCGATATCTACAAAGAAAGAAAAGAACTGGGGCGTCTGTTGTGTCCGTCTATTCTTGAAACTGTCGATTATGATCTCCGCAATACTGTATTCTCCTACGTTCCCAACACCGCTGAATCGGCGTTTTACGGTATGGTGAAGGGCATGGAAGATTATTTGCGGGGAGTGAAAAGAAATAAGATTCTGAAACTGGTAAATGATATCAACCCAGAAGAACTTGATCATATTCTTGACATCAAACCCAGAATCGAGAAAATTGCCATTAAGGATGCCAAACTGAGAACTTTCATAACAGACGATTCTCAAAGGAATGATTTGGTAGCCCATGTTTATGATATCACTTACGGTACGGTAAGAAGAGGCGTCGATAATCTGGTAATCATTGATGACTCCATTGTCCGGGGCACCACCCTTCGTCGCAGTATACTTAGGATGCTTGACCGGCTGGAGCCTCGCAAAATCGTCATTGTTTCTTCAGCACCTCAGATCAGGTATCCCGATTGTTACGGAATCGATATGGCCAAACTCGGAGAATTTGTGGCGTTTTCCGCCGCTATCAAGCTTCTTGAAGAAAACAATATGGAGGATGTAATTGATAAGGTTTATCATTTATGCAAGGAACAATTATCGCTTCCAACTGCAGAAATGGTGAATCATGTTAGGGAAATTTACAAACCTTTCACCGCAGAACAGATATCAGCCAAAATTGCTCAGATGATCCGTCCCAGTGATATACAGGCAGATGTTGAAATCATCTTCCAGAAAATCGAAGACCTGCATCAGGCTTGTCCGGGCCACACCGGCGACTGGTATTTTTCAGGTAACTATCCTACTCCCGGAGGCAACAAGGTGGTCTGTCGCTCTTTCGTTAATTATATCGAAGGATTGAACGAAAGGGCTTATTGACAGATACTTCAGCATCCAATCCGATTTAACTTTTCTTTGCTCGCCATAATTCAGTATTAAATGAAAAAACAACCATCCATTTTCAGCAGGATACTCAATTATTTTCTTCAGGGTCTGCTGATCACGGTTCCCATTACCGTAACATTCGTAGTAATCATACAGGCCATTGTATGGATTGATGATCTGATCCCTGTGCATTTACCGGTGAACATTCCGGGATTACCGGAATTCGATGTTCCTGGCATCGGGATCATGGTATTGTTTACTATTATTACACTACTTGGATACTTTGCGTCATTCCTGGTTGCCAACCCGCTTTTCAGCATGATTGAAAAGCTGCTCGGTAAAACACCTTTGTTGAAAATTATTTACACTTCCATGAAGGATCTTGTGGAAGCATTCGTCGGCGAGAAAAAACGATTTACCAAACCCGTTCTGGTTACCGTCAACAAAGAACCGATGATACAGCGAATTGGATTCGTAACCGAAAACGATCTCACCAGACTTGGTATTGAATCCACCAAGCTGGCTGTTTATTTACCTTTCTCCTATGGATTCAACGGTCAGTTGCTGGTGGTAGAATCATCCAATGTGAAAGAGCTGGATGTAACCGGTACCGAGATGATGAAGTTTATTATTTCGGGTGGGGTTACGGATATTTAAGTTCTTAGTTCTTAGTTCTTAGTTCTTAGTTCAGAGTGCATTATTCCTGTGATTAATACCTGAATTAACAAATTCAAATTTTAGCATCATGATGAAATTTATCAGAACCTTATTATTGTTTACCATGGTATCGGTTTCGTCGGTATTCGCACAAAAAATTGAAGTCCGACATGGCAGCGCTGATCTGGGTGGAGGTGAAAACCCTGTCAGCATCATTGAAATCGAGAATGCCACTGTAAAAGACATTGAGAAAAAATGGACCTCTTACATCAAAGACCATAAAGGTAAGGTTACCAGGCAGGGAGATTCCTGGTTTCATGACAATGCTGTTGTGAAGTCTATCGGTAAGGATACCCTTGATATGTGGTCGACGGTTAAAGAGTCCGGCAAATCGGTGGTGATTACACTTGCGGTAAACAGTGGCGGCAATTTCATCAGCAACTCCGGGGGAAAACATAAAGCAGTTGACCGGTTTTTAAAGGATTTTGCTTCCGAAACACATAAACACCTGATAGGACTTGAAATTGCAGCCGCTCAGAAATTGCTGAATGCAAAGGAAAAGGAACTCAGGCAACTCGAAAAGGAGAACAAAAATCTTGAAAAAGAAATTGATGAAATGAAGAGCAAAATTGCCGACAACGAGAGAACCATCAAGCAGAACAACGAGTTGCTTGACAAACATAAAAAAGAGTTGAATGATCATGATTCAAATGTAAAAGAGCTTGAAAAGCGCATGAAAAACCTGGATTGATCAGATCGGCCGGGTTTTTCAGCATATTATTTCCAATCTTTTGAACCATGAATTTAATCAGCTTATCCACGTTACCGCCATCCGGGATTAATGAGGAAAAGGCCCGTGCAACCACTGCCTCCATTATTACTGAGATCGGTGAACTGCAGCAGAAACTTTACGCCGAATCGAAGACTGCTTTACTGGTTATTTTTCAGGGGATGGATACATCCGGAAAAGACGGAGCCATCAAAAATGTATTTGCAGACGTAAATCCGATGGGCTGCCGGGTCATCAGCTTCAAAAAACCGACAGAGCTGGAGTATTCACATGATTTTCTTTGGCGGATTCATGCTCAAATGCCACCTTACGGGATGATTTATATTTTCAACCGTTCACATTATGAGGATATTCTCGTTCCGGCAGTGGAAGGATTTCTTCCCGATAAGGTGATCTCAAAGAGATACACACAGATCAACGATTTTGAAAAGATGCTGGAGGCAAACAATACCCGAATAGTCAAGTTTTTATTGCATATATCAAAAGAGGAACAGGAAGAAAGACTGAGAGAACGGATGACGAATCCAAAAAAATTCTGGAAACACAAAGACAGCGACTGGAATACCAGAAAAAAGTGGGACCACTATTTGGAAGTCTATGAATCCATAATTAAAAATTGCAGTGAAATTCCATGGCATGTAATACCTTCAGATAAGAATTGGTACAAAGAGTTTTTAGTCGCTGAAAAAGTACTGGAAGCCTTAAAAAAGATCAATCCGAAATACCCGGACCTGGTTACTCAATTAAAGCGCTGAACCGGTATTCCTTTTTCAGATCTGCCATTCGTAAAAATTTTAACGGAGACTGCTTTCCGCCTAATCAGAACCCCTGCAGGTTATAATCAATTGGCCACACTTTCTTCAAAGACCACCTGAAGCACTGTTTGACCGACTTGTCTCAATACTTCCGCATCAATCTGATCCATATTATCTGTTACCCGGTGATGATGCCCAAAGAAATCACTATCGTTAACATCGTAATGAACAATTACAATACAGGGAATATTTGCCAGTTGGTTGACATAAACATGATCATCAGTGATCGGGTTTGATTTGGCATTGATAAACCTGCTGCCAAATCCAAGTTTAGAAGCAGTTCCCCAAACTTTATCAACCACGGAAGAAGCGTAATAAACAGAAGCACCTTCCTTGGGGAAAATCGCATCGCGGGCTCCTACCATGTCGAGCAATATTCCGTATTTGGCAAAGTATCCGGGTTTATGCGGATTCTTTCCCCAGTACTGCGATCCCAGACACCAGGAATCCTGCATGGGAGGAAATGTGCTGTTCTCCGGCTGACCGTAATCCTCCAGATCAAACATGATAATGTCTACACCGATCTCAGGTTGAGCAATACTCAGCTGCCTGGCAATTTCAATCAGTACCCCTACCCCGCTGGCTCCGTCATTAGCCCCGTCAAAAGGTTTGTTCAGATTATTACCTTTATCACGGTCTGCAAATGGCCTTGTATCCCAGTGGGCACATAACAGAATTCTTTTACTCAACTCAGGCTTATAGGAGGCGATCACATTCTTGATTTCATACTTCCGCTTATCAAATGTGGTTGCAATCCCTTTCTGTACCATCACATCGGGAATGTAAGAACGAAGTTTTTCTTCCATCCAGACCGCGCATGCCGCATGAGCCTTTGTTCCCGGAATTCTGGGACCAAAATCGACCTGCGCCTTGACGAATGCATAGGCAGAATCAGCATTCAGTTGAGGAACCACTAAGGGTTTTGACGCTGCTGCAGGCGGTGGTGTATTTTCCGCCGGAGCGGTAGCATTTTCCTTTTGTCCGTCACCACTGCAGGAAGCAAAGAGCAAAACGGATGGAAAAAGAACTGGAGTCAGGAGTCGGAGCATGAATTGAACGTGTAATTACTGGTCATTAGTCATTGGTCATTGGTCATTGGTCATTGGTGATTAGATCTGAAGAGGAATCAATCCTGTTCAGGTTAATCGACCTGCAATAATTCAGAATTTATTGCCGGGTCCATGAGGTGCCGTCTTTTCCGTCCTTGATACTGATACCCAAACCGGTAAGACTGTCACGAATTTTATCGGCGGTGGCGAAATCTTTTTCAGATTTCGCTTTGGCCCGTATATCGATTATCAAATCCATCAGTCCATCCACATCAGCAGATGTGTCTTTAATTTCAGGCTTGATCCCCATGATCTCAAAAAGGAAAACATCAAACAACATTTTAATCGAAGCAATATCCTCTGCTGTGAGTGTTTCCGATCCGGCTTTAACAGAGTTGATGATTCGCGCTGCCTCAAACAGGTTTGCAATGACGATCGCGGTATTGAAATCATCATTCATGGCATCGTAGCAGCCCTGTTTCAGATGACCGGTTTGAACAGACGATTTTTCTGATGATTTTAATTGATCAATCAGATCATACGCGTTCAGCAAACGCTGCAAACCTTTCTCTGCCGCCTGAAGCGCTTCATTGGAAAAATCGAGAGTAGACCGGTACTGGGTCTGAAGGATGAAGAATCTTACCGTCATGGGCGGATAACCTCTTTCCAGCAAATGGTGGCCACCGAAAAACATCTCACGCAAAGTGATGGTATTGTTGTATGACTTACCCATCTTTCTGCCGTTGATGGTAATCATATTGTTGTGAAGCCAGTACTTGACAGGAGTGCATCCGGTGGCAATTTTGGTTTGGGCTATTTCACTTTCGTGATGAGGAAAGATCAGGTCCATGCCACCACCGTGAATATCAAACGGAGCTCCCAGATACTTTGAAGCCATGGCTGAGCATTCAATATGCCATCCGGGAAAACCTTCACCCCAGGGAGAATTCCATCTCATGATATGCTCTTCAGGCGCTTTTTTCCAGAGTGCAAAATCGGCAGGGTTTCTTTTCTCATCCTGACCTTCCAGTTCACGGCTTCCTGCAATCATTTCATCAATCACACGTCCGCTAAGCTTGCCGTAATCATTATCTTTAGCGTACCTGGTTACATCAAAATAAACCGAACCATTCATTTCGTAGGCAAAACCTTTTGCGATGATATCTTTAATCATTTCGATTTGCTCAACAATGTGCCCGGTGGCAGTAGGTTCAATTGCCGGACGGTGGTTATTGAGCAGATCCATCATATCGTGGAAAAGGTTGGTGTATTTCTGCACCAGTTCCATAGGTTCCAGCCGCTCGAGCCTGGCTTTCTCATTCACCTTGTCGGTAGCTTCCCTTCCTTCTTCTTCAAAATGTCCTGCATCAGTTATGTTTCGCACATAGCGTACTTTATAACCGAGATGCGTGAGATATCTGTAAATCACATCAAATGTTACATACGGACGGGAGTGACCGAGGTGGGACTCGCCTGAAACCGTAGGGCCACAAACATACATGCCGACATATGGCGCATTAACCGGTACGAAAAGCTCTTTATTTCGTGTCAGCGAATTGGTGACATAGAGTTTTTGATTCATACAATCAGCTTACTGGTTTTAAAGATTTCTGCTCTCTGAGATGCTTTAGCATATCTGCCGTCATGGCTGAAAGATCATATTTTTCCTTCCATCCCCAATCAGCTCGAGCATTGGAATCATCAATGCTCATAGGCCAGCTGTCGGCAATCGACTGTCGAAAATCAGGTTTATAGGAAATGGTAAAATCCGGAATGTGTTTTTTAATTTCAGCAGCAATTGTTTCCGGATCAAAACTGATGGCTCCAATGTTATAGGATGAACGTATTTTGATTTTATCAGATGAAGCCTCCATCAGACTGACCGTTGCGTCGAGGGCATCGGGCATGTACATCATTGGCAGGGTGGTGTTTTTGCTGAGAAAACACTCGTATGTTCCTTGCTCAAGCGCCTTATGATAGATATCAACTGCATAATCAGTGGTGCCGCCTCCAGGTGGTGATTTGTAACTGATCAGTCCGGGGTACCGGAGACTTCTCACATCAACGCCAAACTTCAGAAAATAATACTCACACCAGCGTTCGCCTGCCTGTTTGCTGACACCATATACGGTAGAGGGCTCCATGACCGTGTGCTGTGGTGTCATTTGTCTCGGTGTAGTCGGACCAAATACAGCAATGGAACTGGGCCAGAAAACACGCATATTTTTTTTCTCTCGGGCGATATCCAGAACATTGAAAAGTCCTTCCATATTGAGCTTCCAGGCTAATTTGGGATTTTGCTCTGATGTGGCCGAAAGCAAAGCTGCCAGCAGGTAAACTTCAGTAACCTGATTCTGGTCTATGATTCTGGCAATCGCATTAAAGTCCAGTACATCAGCCTTGACATAAGGGCCGGCTTCTCCTAATTCTCCTGCCGACTCTTTTACATCTGATGCAATCACATGAGAAGCTCCTCTGTCGGCTCTGAGCCTTGTCACCAGATCCGTTCCGATCTGTCCGCCTGCTCCCAAAACAAGAACATTGTCTTTTTGAGTCATAAAACTGAATTGTTTGGCACAAAGGTAGCAGTTAATTTTCAACCTTTATTTTAGTACATATTATTGTTTTTCAATGAGATAGAAAGTTATAAAAGATCCGTCGGGGTGTACGGAGAGAAAAACAGAGCTATACAATAAAGGCGCAGAAATACTTGTGAGTGCGGGGCTAAAAAGAAAACCCGGAGACTAGCTCCGGGTTTCTCAGACTTGAACCGGCTCTGCCCAACCGAAACAAGTTTTTTTGAAAATTATTTTAAGTCAAATTACACCTTTATAACGCTAATAGTATATTAGTAGATATACTCAAAAACACACCATTTTGGTCATAACCTGGATTTGGGGTGTCCCCCGTATTGCTACGGGGGAATATCATCCCGAAAAAGCTCTGCCCAACCTTTCGGGAATCTATTTAACCCAAAACACTTAAATCCTTAGAGTATTGACTCCTTCTGATAATTCTGTATTCTAACCACTCATCAAATCCTTCGGGAAGGAACAAAGACTGTGTAAAGAAACACTTGATTTACACGGCCGTCAATGAGGATAAACACTCAATTTGCATGAGTGCCAAAGGTCAGGCATTCTCCATTCTGATCAGATTTTTACCTCTTATATAAAACACAAAGTTGATCAGTGAGTTTGGGCCTTTCAGTCCGAGTTTTTTCGAAACATTGGCACGATGATTCTCAACGGTTTTTCTGCTGAGAAACAGTTTTTCGGCAATCTGCTGTGAAGTACGTCCATCTGACATCAGCTGAACAACCTTGAGTTCGGCCCTTGAAACTGTTTTAAGTTTTTCGATAGCTTCATCAAAAACTTTAGCGATTTCAGGATTCAACTTCATTTGCTCGGTTTCCCGAAGGGTCAGATTTAATATCCGGGACAACCTGGTATTTACTGCATCAAGCAGTTCTTCTTTCCTGAAAGGCTTTGTCAGATAATCATCTGCTCCAAGGTTCATTCCGGCTCTGACATCAGCATGGGAAGCTTTGGCTGTAAGAAAGATAAATGCTGTTTTGTTGAGCTCAGGATTCAGGCGGACTTCATCCAGTACCTGGTAGCCATCCATTCCGGGAAGCATGATATCACAAATGATTACCTGAGGTAAAAACTCGGAAGCAATTTCCACACCCTGCTCTCCTGTTTCACTGCTCGCAACTACGAACTCAAAATGCTGAAGGATCTCGCAAATATTGTTTCTCAATGCCGCTTCATCCTCAATAACCAGAATTTTTTTCATGCTTTTATTTATGATTTAGGTAATTTAATTTTAATGGTACAACCTTCATTTAAACGACTGGAAAGAGAGATACTTCCTCCCTGTAATTCAATCATTTTTCTGGCAATCAGTAACCCTAAGCCGGTTCCCTGAATGGACTTGGCATTTGAGGCCCTGAAAAATGACTGAAAAATAAACTTCTGTTCATTTTCGGGAATACCTATTCCGTAGTCACGAACTGTAACCATATAGAATTCTCCTGCCTCAGAGAGTTCTATTTCAGGAACAGGTTTTCCCTGAGAATACTTGATAGCATTGGAAATGATATTTCTCAAGATGTTCTTGAGTAAAATCTGATCCACGTAGACGGATCCGTGCAAACCTTTACTTAAAAACTTAACGATTTCACCTGCATTCGCTGATGCATATTCGATACGGATAAAATCACGAATGAATTTAAAGATTTCGGTAGGTTCCGCCCGAAAATCGATTCTACCTTCATCAATCCGACCAAGATCCAGGATGTTATTCATCAACTCCGTCATCCTGTCAGTTTCACTGGAGATCATTTCCTTGTGACGGGCAAAAACCGATTTGAAGTCATCGAATGTTCCTTTCAGCGCTTTGAGTTCAAGCAGGTCAAGGCTGGATCGGATAGAGGCAAGCGGCGTCCTGAACTGATGAGAAGCAATTTGAACAAATTCTGACTTGAATTGATTGAGCTCGCGTTCTTTTTCGACACTGTCTCTCAACCTATCCTCAGCCTCTTTAATCAGAGTGATGTCATTTCCAACGGCAACGTAATTACAAAGTACCCCATCGCTATTAAAAATCGGCGAAAATTCAAGATAAAGCCAGAGTTTTCTTTTATCCTTGGTGTAATTCAGTATTTCACCTGAATAAGTTTTGCCGGCGGCGGTGGTTTCAAGAATTGCATTGATCGTCTCTAGGGATGTTTCCGGGCCACTGAGAAAAAGTCCGGGATCCAGTCCTTTCACTTCATCCAGAGAATATCCAAGTTTACTGGTAAAGCTGTCGTTTACCCACTCAATGGTTCTGTCAGGTCCAGTGATAATAACAATACTGCTTGTATGTTCTGCAACGGTAGCAAGCTGCTGGATTTTTAGCTGCTGCTCTTTTTTGGCTGATATGTCGCGACAAATGCAAATCAGACCACCATCATTCATCGCTGTTAATGCGATCTCCTGGTAAATAGGACGCCCATACTTGCTTAACCCCAGTGTTTCACCCGACCAGCTCCCATTTTGCATCAATAAAGGAAACAACTTGGTTTGAATTCTTTCAATTTCATCGGGACCATATATGGCCTGCCATTTTTTTCCGATCAGTTCTTCTGGGTTTTCATATTCAAAAAGTTTAACATGAGCGGAATTCATGTAGATATACTCTCCCTGGTTATTAAGCAATGCGATTCCATCTGTAGCATTTTCTATCGCAATCTGCTGCTTATCGCTGATTTGCTGGATGTACTTGAGATTGGTGATGTCGATTCCATAAGCGATACAATAGTCTATATCACCAGCCGGGGTGAAAACCGGATGAAAAATCCGAAGATAAGATTCGCTTTTACCGGTAAAGTTGATCGTTTCTTCAAATGTAACCGACTTTCGGGTCTCAATACATTCATGCATTTTCTCATCACGGAGAGCGCCTAAAGATGGATCGCGGCCGGTAGCAGTAAAATACTCGCGATTTGTTTTCCCAATGATCAGTTTTCTTTTTTGCGGATCCTTGATCGCTCCGGAGTTGACGTATCGGTGTCTGTAATCGGTTCCAAATACGGCAATCTGAGCAGGCAGATTATCCAAAATAGATCCATAAAAATTACGGAGTTTGATTTCTTCCTGCTCAAGATGCATCTTGTGCGATATATCCTGAAGATAACCGTAAACACCGGTCACTTTACCTATTGAATCATTCACCGGACGAACGAAAGTGAAATGCCACTTTGATCTCCCATCGGGTAAGGTGATTTTAAAACTGCCTTCTGACTGAATGCCTGCTCTGGCATCAACAATCATCTGTTCCAATATGAGTCTGTCAGTTTCAGAATATAACCCGGTGGTTAATAATTCAGAGGTCACGAAATCATGGGGCAATTCATAAAATCTGTATAGAAAATCAGACCAAACCCAATTTCCGCTTAATTCATCAAAGTACCAGTCACCGATTCCGGCAAGAGAACAAATTAGGTTAAACCTGTTCTCAATACTGTATTTCAAGGGTGGCAAGGTTTTTCTGAACTGCTGTTCTGTTTTCATAACCGGGCAGGGCTTTAAATTTAACTGCTGCAATATTCAAAATGTTTATTGAATCTAGTGAATGCCACCTAAAATTAGGTGTATTTACCTATCCTAAAACTGGATAGCTCTGGTGATACATGACCAAAGAAGATCGGAGGTTTTGATCCATGAAAAATCGTCTGCCCGCTTCAGTCCGGCGACAACCAGCTGATCTTTTAACCCCTTTTCATTCCATAAACGACCCATAGTTGCCGAGATACTGTCGACATCAAACGGATCGGTCAGCAGCGCGGCACCATCGGCAACCTCAGGCATGGAGGTCACGTTGGATGTAATAACCGGAACACCGCTTTTCATGGATTCAATAATGGGTACACCAAATCCTTCAAAAACTGAGATATAAGTCATCGCGAAAGCGGATCCTACCACCTTTACCAGTTCTTCAATCGGCATCCGACCGGTAAAAATCACCTGATCTTTAAATTTCATGCCTTCAAATACCCGCTCCATCTCGGCCGTCCACCACTTTTTATGTCCAACTATCAGTAACTTGACTCCCGTGTCATTGGATTCGCGGAACTTTTCAAATGCACGAAAAAGATTTGCGATGTTTTTCCGCTGATGAAGCATACCAACGAACAGAAAATACGGAGCGCCGCCTGTATATTTATCACGGGTGGCCTTGATGATTTGCGGATCTGCAGGATGATAAAGTTCATTCACACCATTGTAAACCACATCTATTAACTCATTTTTTACATGATAATTTTGAATGATATCCTGCTTCGAAAATTCAGAAACAGTAGCGATGCGGGCAGCCCTTGAAGCGAATAGCGGAAAATAATGACGGTAGTAGCTTCTTGTCAGAAGCGGCAGATCCTTGGGATAGTGTTCAAAATTCAAATCGTGAATTACCGGTACCTGCTTCACTTTTGTTGAAAGGCTCAGGTATCCGTCAGGACTCAAAAACAGATCAGCCTGATATTTCCTGAGAGCGGAAGGAACTGCATGTTCAAACCAGAGATAATACAAAAACGGATGCCTTGCCTGGGGAAACAGAGCCACCGGTGTTACATTGGGACCGAAAACAAATCGGGGATCCCACTTCCGGTCAAAGAAAAAGATGAACTCCGTCTCGGGCTGTGCTGCTGTAATACGCTTCAACGTGTGCCAGGTGAACCAACCGATGCCATCCAGCTTATCGCTCAGCAGCAATCTTGTATTGACAGCAATTCTCATGGATGTATCGGGCGAACGACGTGAACTGTTTGAAAAAGTAACGCGGAAATAATTATAATGTTCTGATATTCAATTCTATATCACAGATATAAAGGAACACAAAAATACCTTATTAAGATTAAATTTGCATCATTACCTGCAAATATAAAACCTCAGCTGGCTGAGTAATAAAACGAGTACTTTTCTGTTATCAGTAAGCTAACCGGATTCAAATGAACAGACTATTCTTTATCACTTTTATTGTAATTTCTTTGGGGTCCTTTTCAGGGATGTCGCAGGACCTGACTCTTGGCCAATGGCGCGTTCATCTACCCTTTATCAAAGCCCGGGCAGTAGCCAAAGCCGACGACCGCATTTACTGTGCTTCCGACCGCGGATTGTTTTACTACAGTCAGAACGACAACAGTGTTGAGCCTCTCTCAAAAATTTCAGGATTATCGGAACTCAATGTAAGCACACTCGGTTACAACCAAAACACCTCAACTCTGCTGATCGCTTATTCAAATGCCAATATAGATTTGCTAGTCGGGAATAAGATCTATAACCTTTCTGATATAAAAAGAAAAAACCTCACCGGTGATAAAAACATCTATGCAGTGACGTTCAGGAACAATTTCGCTTACCTGTCATGCGGATTCGGCATCGTAGTGGTGGATCTGGCAAGGCGCGAAATTAAGGACACCTACATCATTGGTCCCGGCGGAACGACTATAAGGGTTTTTGATATCGACTTTCTCGGAAATACGGTTTTTGCCGCAACTGAATCAGGCGTCTTTACCGCTGACATCAACAATTCAAATCTCGGCTTTTATGATAACTGGACATTATCGCTTCCGGATAACGGCAACGCAGGTGATTACAACATCATTGAAACGTTCGGTAATCAGGTTTTTGTCAATTACGCCAAACCAAACGCGATTGGAGCCAATTCAACTGATGAAGGATTTGTATTCAACGGAAGCGCCTGGATTGCTCCGCCGGTACCGGTCGATCCGACTAAATATTACAGCTACAGGTCTTCTAACGGTCAGCTGATAATGACCAACAGTTACAGTGCAAGGGTGTTCGACAGCAACCTGAATCAGATTCAGAATATCAATAATAGCGTATACGCCGACCCCGTTATGCGTGATGCGATGCCGGGAGCCGACGGAATAACCTGGGTGGCCGATAATGAACAAGGGCTTGTAAGAGTCACGGCATCCGGTAATGTCAACTTCATTTATCCCGGTGGCCCGCGCTCAGATCTGGTCAGTGCCATGGCTGTTTCGAATGGTCATCTGTGGGCAACACATGCTACCCGAACTGCCATGTGGTTCAATACTTATGCACAAGGCAATTTTTCAGAATACAAAAACGGAACCTGGAAAACGTATAACAACAAAACGCTTCCTAATTTCAACATCGGACAATTTTATGATAACATGTCCATTGCCGTTGATCCGAAAAACTCAGCTCATGTGTATGTCGGATCAAAGGGTAACGGTATTGTGGAAATGCTGTATGGCGTTCCGGTTGCTTCTTACCGCGACACCAACAGCACCCTGCAGCCCGGAATCGGCAATCCACTGGAATGTCAGGTAGTTGGAATGGGGTTCGATGAAAGCGGAAACTTATGGGCTCTGAATTCACTCGCTGCCAAACCGGTTAATGTCCGCACTACAGAGGGTCAGTGGAAGGCATTTTCCATTCCCGGCATACCGGGTGCACCACTATACGGTGACCTGACCATTGACTCCTATGGACAGAAATGGATCAATATTCTGGGCAACAATGCTCCACTCGGAAGCGGTCTGGTAGTTTTTAATGACAACGGAACACTGGATGATATTACTGATGACAGGTCAAGATTTCTTACCACCGGTCCAGGAAGAGGAAATTTGCCCAGTGTGGATATCCGGGCGATCACTGAAGATCTTGAAAATGAAATCTGGCTGGGTACCGGAAAAGGTGTTGCTGTTATTTATTCTCCTTCTTCCGTAATTACCTCCGACAATTTTGACGCACAGCAAATCCTGATCAAGCAGGATGGCGTCAACCAATACCTGCTCGAGACCGAAGTGGTGACTGCCATTGCTGTTGATGGCGCAAACCGCAAATGGATCGGAACAGAATCAGGGGGAGCTTTTCTGATGTCGCCAGATGGCACCAAACAAATTCTCAACTTCAACGAACAGAACTCACCCATTCTTTCCAACTACATTCTTTCAATTGCCATCGATCAGCTTTCAGGCGATGTCTATTTCGGCACCAACAGAGGAATTATTTCTTACAAAGGGGATGCCATTGCCGGAAACGGTGGTTGCAACAATCCTCTTGTTTATCCCAATCCCGTGAGAGAAAATTATGAAGGCCCTATTGCCATTAAGGGCCTTGTTCCTAACGGAAATGTTAAAATCACTGATGTAAGCGGGAACATTGTTTATGAAACAACCGCGAATGGAACTCAGGCCATCTGGTATGGCAAGAATTTCGAAGGCGCTAAGGTTCAAACCGGCGTTTATCTTGTTTTCAGTACCGACGATGAAGGTAAAAACACCTGCGTCACCAAACTGTTGTTCGTCAATTGATCTGATCACCTGATGAAAGACATCACCCGGGCGATTGTTCTGAACACAACTCCTTACAGTGAAAGCAGCCTGGTAGTAAAAGCCTATACCGAAAATTCGGGGTTGCGATCATTTATCGTGAGTGGCGTCAGAACGGGAAAAGGTAAGTTTCATACCAATCTGTTTCAGCCATTGACATTGCTGGAGGTCGTCACTTCCGGCAAACCGGGGCAATCCATGCACCGGATCACTGATGCATCCCTTGCTCCTCCACTGTCAGGTATCTCCGGAGATATTGCCAAAAGCACCATGGCCATATTTATGTCTGAGGTGATTTACCGTTCCATCAGAGAAGAAGAACACAATACCGGGCTGTTTGGATTTCTTCATAATGCCATTCAGATTCTGGATCTGGCCCGGCATGACTATTCACGGTTTCACCTTTTCTTTATGATCCATCTGACACGTTATGCAGGATTCTTCCCGCATGGTATCTGGCAAAACAATAAGACCATTTTCGACCTTCGTGAAGGTGTATTTTGCGAATCCCTGCCTTCACACCCTGAATATGCTGATGGTGCAGTCTGCGAAACAATCTGGAAACTGATGGGGTGCTCTTTCGGAAACTATCATGAGGCAGCTGTCCCTGCACCTGTTGCCCGGATAACGCTGCATGCATTGATCCGCTACTATGAACTCCATGTTACTCAGGGGAAAAAGATTGTTTCCCACCAGGTTTTAGAGGAAGTTCTGGGATAAATAATCCAACATGATTTTAAATCGCCCCGAATGACTTAAAAATCATAAATTTGGGGCTGCAGATACTTGTTTATCCCAATATGGAACCTCTCCCATTTAAATCATTTTGGTCAGCCTCAGTAATAATTGCCTCCTTAGGAATTGTTTCTTGTGCTGAGCAGAAAACAAAAACCGATTCAGACGAAGCGCCCCCCGCTCCTGCCCCTACAGTGGCTTACAATCCTTATGAGAAATCAGAGATAACGGTTGAAGTATTCAAAGTGGATTCTCTTGAAAACAGCGGCTCTACCGGGTGGGGGTATGACATACTCATCAACGGTCAGCTCTACATTCATCAGCCCAATATTCCTGCCGTGATGGGAAACAACGGATTTTCCAGTGAAGAGAAAGCAAGAGAGGCAGGCGAACTGATCATATCCAAAATCAGGAACAACGTGCTTCCTCCCTCCGTCACCGTTGAAGAACTTGAAACAAAAGGATTACTTGAATGATGAAAAAGTGTCTGTTGCTATTCTTTTTTTTGTTTCTGTTCACCGATCTCATTTCACAAGACCGGATTGTTCTAAGGAAAGATGAGACAGTAATTCCATGCAGAATCATTTCAGTGAATGATACCCTGATCATTTACCGTCCTGCATCATCGCCTGACGAAGTGATGAAAGCGAGAAGATTTGATGTGTTGTCCTGGTTTATCGAAGCACCTGCACCGTCATCAGCGACTAAAAAAAGACTTATTTCCAAAAAAGAAAAACCTAAAAAAGAACCCTACAGGTATCTGAATAATGAAAGCGTAATCGGTTATATTGTAAACAGCAGAGGCGATACACTGAACGGTGAAATCATGATCAGGAATTTTGCCTACAATCAATTACAGGTTCATTTTACCGATGAATCGGGAAAGAAACACTTGTACCCTGCGGACGATTCTGCTGTCATGGCTTATGGTTATGGCGACATTCATTACCGGAAGATGGACTCAGGCATTAGGGATGAAGTGGTGAACGGAGTACACTCCAAATCAGGAAAATTGTTTCTGCAAATTTTAGTGGACGGTCCGGCACAGCTTTACTTATTCAGCACCCTGAAATTTCCGTTGAATCTGGTGAAAACCGAAAACGATCCTCCGCTGTATGCCGGAAAAATAAAACAATATTATTTCATGGTAAACGCTGAGGGCGAGAAATTACTGGCAAAAAACCGCACCGTTAAAGGATGTGTCAACAGATTGCTGGATGATGACGCGAAACTGATGTCGCAGGTGAGAATGAAAGGCCTGAAAAAGCACGAAGTTCCTGATACCTTTAAGTTGTACAACGAGAGATATCGGAAAAAGCAGTAACGTTCCGGTCTTCTTCAGCTTTGACAACTATTCACGATTCGCCGAACAATATCCAAAATATTCAATCCTGAAAATTTTCCTCTAAATAAATTCCTAATGAAAAGCAGCCCAGGAAATAAATCAAAAACTTCGTTGAAATTTAATACCAGCTGGCAGTATGATCCTTCACCGGAAAGCATCGATCATATTGTGATTGACAAGGAGTACGGACATTTCATCAATGGTAAATTCACCAAACCGGTCAAAGGAAAATATTTCGCTACAGTAAATCCCGCACGTGAAACTGTTTTGTCGCACGTTGCAGATGGAACAGCTGAAGACGTTGACAAAGCTGTAAAGGCTGCCCGTACTGCATACGACAAAACCTGGTCGAAAATGCCTGCCTCTGAACGGGGAAAATACATTTACCGTATTGCAAGAATGATTCAGGAGCGGGCACGGGAGTTGTCCATCATTGAATCACTCGACGGCGGCAAACCCATTCGTGAGTCGCGCGACATCGATGTGCCTCTCGCAGCAGCGCACTTCTTTTATTATGCCGGTTGGGCCGACAAGCTCGACTATGCCTTTCCCGGAAGGAAGGCAAAACCGCTGGGTGTGGCCGGACAAATCATCCCCTGGAATTTTCCGTTGCTGATGGCTGCCTGGAAAATCGCTCCTGCCCTCGCGGCCGGAAATACCGTTGTTTTGAAACCAGCTGAGACCACACCATTGACTGCCTTAAAACTGGCTGAGATCATTCGCGACTGCGACCTTCCTCCCGGTGTTGTGAATATCGTAACAGGCGCCGGTACTGCCGGTGCCTCGCTGGTAAATCATCCGGGTATTGATAAAGTTGCTTTCACCGGTTCCACTGATGTGGGGAAAATCATTCAGAAAGCCCTGGCGGGAACAAACAAAAAATACACGCTGGAGCTGGGTGGTAAAGCAGCCAATATTATTTTTGAAGATGCTGCCATTGATCAGGCAGTGGAAGGAATTATCAATGGCATCTTTTTCAATCAGGGCCATGTGTGTTGTGCGGGTTCACGACTGTTTGTGCAGGAAGGAGTTGCCAACAATGTGATCAGAAAACTCAAAGACAGGATGGAAACACTGATCGTGGGTGATCCTCTCGACAAAAACACCGACATTGGAGCCATCAATTCCAAGGATCAGCTGAATAAAATTAAAGCCCTCGTCAAAATCGGAGTGAACGAAGGCGGACAAATGTATCAGCCAAACTGTGCCATTCCTTCAAAAGGATACTGGTTCCGGCCTACGCTTTTCACTGACGTGGCGCAATCCAGTAAAATCGTGCAGGAAGAAATCTTCGGACCGGTGCTAGCCATTCAGACCTTCAGAACTGTTGAAGAAGTGATTGAAAAAGCCAACAACACCCCTTATGGCTTGTCGGGTGGAGTATGGACCGATAAGGGATCGAAGGTTTTCAAAGTTTCATCAAAGATCAAAGCCGGCGTAGTGTGGGCCAATACTTATAACAAATTTGACCCCACCTCTCCTTTCGGAGGATTCAAGGAAAGCGGTATGGGTCGTGAAGGTGGATTGCACGGATTGTATCCCTATGTTAAGCTTGCCTGAAAACAGACACAATGATCGATATCACACATAAAATCAAAACGCACCGAATTGCAGTCGCGCAAGCCATCGTTAAAACCGGAAGCAAGGCAACCATTGATGCGGTAAAGAACAAAACAGTTCCTAAAGGTGATGTTCTTGAATCGGCCAGAGTAGCCGGTCTTTTCGGGGTGAAGCGAACGGCAGAGATGATTCCCGACTGTCATCCGCTGCCTGTTGAATTCACCGCAGTCAGATTTGAACTTGAAGAAAACAGCATCAACATTGAAGTGGAAGTGCATACCATCTACCGCACCGGTGTAGAGGTGGAAGCCATGCACGGTGCCTCCGTTGCAGCACTTACAATTTACGATATGCTCAAACCGATCGATAAAGAGATCGAAATATCAACCATCAGACTCCTTCATAAAAAGGGAGGCAAATCGCAATTCAACGACCGGCCGAAGCGACAGATTCAGTCGACAGTCATTGTTTGCTCCGACACCATATCATCCGGAAAAAAAGAAGATTTCGCAGGAAAAGCGATATTGAAAAAGCTGGAGAAACATGGTGTTTTAAATCCCGGATATATCATCATACCTGATGAGGTTACCGATATCCAGTCGAACATCAGCACACAGGTTGCCCAAAAAACAGACCTCATCATCATCACCGGAGGCACCGGACTTTCCCGACGTGACGTAACACCAGAAGCGGTACGTCCGATGCTCGATCGTGAAATCCCCGGATTGGCAGAGGCCGCTCGCAGTTATGGTATGGAACATATGCCTTATGCCATGCTTTCCCGCAGCCTTGGCGGGATGATTGACCGGACGCTGGTATTGGCTCTTCCCGGCTCCACCAGAGGAGCTGAAGAAAGTATGGATGCCTTGTTCCCCTATCTACTTCATCTGTTCAGGGTGATGGAGGAAGAGGATGCGCACCAGGGATTTAACTGATTAAATCCATCCGGCAATTTTTAGAGGCATTCAAATCAAATAATTTTATATATTTGAAAAAGATGAAATCCGTAACCATCAAGTCGCTCCACGATAAAAGCAATGATTATCATTTCTGGATGTCACAAACTCCTCAAAAAAGACTTGAGGCAATAGAAACGCTCCGTCAAAATTACTTCAGCATCAACCAGCATGTTCAGCAAAGATTTCAGAGAGTTTTTAGAATTATTGATAAAACACAAGGCTGAATATCTTGTGGTTGGTGGTTATGCCGTAGGAGTTCATGGTCATCCGCGGTTCACAGGTGATTTAGATATTTGGCTAAATCCAACTTATGAGAACGCAATCAATATTAAAAAAGCCGTTGATGAATTTGGATTTGGAACATCAGATCTGAAAACTGAATATTTTACAAAAGAAAATAATGTTATTCAGCTGGGATATCCCCCTCTTCGAATCGATCTGTTAACAAACATCGACGGCGTGAACTTCGATGAGTGCTTCAAGAACAAAATCGTTGTTGATATTGAAGATATTCCCGTTAATTTTATTTCCTATCAGGATTTGGTTAAGAATAAAAAAGCAACCGGGAGAAATCGTGATCTTGACGATCTCGAAAATATGAAGCCATCCTGATTTTACCATTCAAATGAACTGGATCTTTCTCATCATCGCAGGATTGTTTGAAATCGGCTTCATGGCTTGTCTTGGAAAAGCAAAAGGAGCCGAAGGAACAGCCTACTGGTGGTGGATTGCAGGATTTCTGTGGTGCCTGGCCACCAGCATGGCGCTGTTGTTCAAAGCCACACAAACGCTGCCAATCGGAACGGCTTACGCGGTATGGACCGGCATCGGAGCTGCAGGAACCGTCATTATCGGAATCCTGTTTTTCAAAGAACCCGCCGAGTTCAAAAGACTATTCTTCCTTTTTACGCTGATCGGCTCAATTGTGGGGCTGAAGTGGGTGAGTGGATAGTAGGGGGATAGTGGGATAGTGGATAGTGGGATAGTGGATAGTGGGATA
>Ga0315903_10001136_pt1 | contig 40234 bp, 66 predicted proteins | sample LakEriMetagenome_7_FD_203524 | JGI IMG/M metagenome (GOLD analysis project Ga0315903, IMG submission 203524) | Freshwater fungal communities from buoy surface, Lake Erie, Ohio, United States - Buoy 2 MA119 | ecosystem: Environmental > Aquatic > Freshwater > Lake | place: USA: Lake Erie, Ohio... | reverse complement strand
CCGAACGCCTCGGCGACACCGGGCGCGTCGAACAGATCGACGCCGAAGCCGCCGACACCCAGGCCACGCTCACCACCCTCGAAGCGCTGTAAGCCATGAGCCTGCTGCTTCTCTTCGGCGGCTCGCCGCCTGCGAGTGGCGATAGACGCTTACTTGAGGACGGCAACGTCCGGCTCCTCGAGGACGGTTCGGCGCGCGTCACCGAAGGTGCCGGCAGCTCGAGCTCGGCGACGATCGGCTCGGCCGTCGTCACTGCGACCTCGTCGGTCGTGGCGGGCACGGTCGACGGCACCACGTCGGGCACGTCGACGATCGACTCGGCCACTGTCACGGCGACTTCGACCGTCGTCGCGGGGTCCGTGGTCGGGGTCACCGCGGCGACGATTGCGAGCTCGACCACGAGCGTCACGGCCACCGTCGTGGCGGGGTCCGTGGTCGGGGTCACCGCGGCGACGATTGCGAGCTCGACCACGAGCGTCACGGCCACCGTCGTGGCCGGTTCGGTCGATGGGAGCACGTCGGGCACGTCGACGATCGGCTCTGCGGTCGTCACGGCGACCGCCACCGTCGTCGCCGGGTCGGTCACCGGCGTCACCACGGCGACGATCTCGGGCTCGACCACGAGCGTCGCCGCCAGCGTCGTCGCAGGCTCGGTCACGGCGGCGACGCCAGCGACGATCGGCTCTGCTGTCGTCACAACGTCGGCGACCGTCGTCGCAGGCTCTGTCGTCGCCGTCACCACGGCGACGATCGCGAGCTCGACCACGAGCGTCACCGCCACCGTCATCGCCGGGTCGGTCGTCGGGCGCTACCCGGTCACGATCGGGTCGACCACCACGGCGATCGCCGTGTCGATCCTCGCCGGCGATATCTCCGGTGTCACGCCCACGTTCGGCAACGTCGACTTCGGCGACGGTCGCATCACGCGAGGGTTCGGCGATCACACGATCAGCAGACGGTTCGGCGACGGGCGCCTCGAGCGCACCCTCGTCGATGGAAGGATCAGACGATGAGCGGCACGCAGACCGTGCAGTCCGAGTCGAAGGAGTCGATCCGGGTTCCGATCACCACGTCGGCCGACCCGACCGCGACGGCCCCACAGTTCTCGGTGTCGACCTCCCAGGTTGACCCGGGGTCGTGGGTGAACGGCACGTGGTCCGGCACCTGGGATCCGTCCACGCAAGAGACGATGGCGCTCACGCCGACGTTGGGCTCAACCGCCGCCGGCGCCACGATCAGCCTCACCGCCGGGACCGTGTACTGGCTGTGGGCCCGCATCACGGTCGGCGCCGAGGTCGGCGTCTGGCCGGTCGGCCGCATCGTCTGCCCATGATCTGACCGTCTTCCCCTTCGGTCAGCCAGAAGCCCCCGCACCGGGTCCCCCCCCCTCGGTGCGGGGGCTTCTTCGCGTTCCGGGTGCGGTTCGGGTGCACAGCGGTGCCCGAGCTTCAGCACGCGCCGGGCACCGCCGACAGAGGGCGCAACAACCGAGTGCCCGACCGAAGGTTGCAGCCTCCGGCCGGGCCGAACACCACAGAGGTAGCTGTGATGTCCATCATCAACCGTACGCGTCTGCGTGCATCCCGTTCCACCCGCGTCGGCCTCGCCGCCGCGGCCATCGCCGCGTGCATGGCGCCCGGCGTCGCCGACGCCCACCTCGAGGCCCCCGGCCGCCGAGCTCCCGACAGCTGCACCGCGATCGTCGTGCAGCCCGGCGACACCGTGTGGGCGATCGCCACCGCGAACGGCATCACCCTCGACCGGGTCGCCGAGCTCAACCCGCAGATCACCAACCTGTCGGTCGTGCGGCCCGGCGACGAGATCGCCGTCACCTGCGACCCGCAGGGCACCGCCCTCGCGCCGGCCGTGTCGGTCAGCCGCCCGGTCGACGTGTCGAAGTGGATGGGCGAGGTCGACGGCACCCGTATGTCGGATCGAGCCATCGTCGCATGGCTCTACGAACTCGGCATGCGCGGCGACGACCTCGTCACGATGGCCGCCATCACCCCCGGCGAGTCCGGCGGCAACATGGCCGCCGTCGGCGACACAGCGCCTCGCTTTCTTACGCCGTGCGCGAACGGCAAAGGCACCTGGGTCGGTTCGTTCGGTGTGTTCCAGATCCGTGCGTGCTCGTCGCATCGAGGCACCGGCTCGGTGCGTGACCAGGACCGCGTGCAGGGCACCGTCGCCGGAAACTTCTCGGCTGCCGTCGAGCTGTACGAGTCGGCTAGGGAACGGCGCGACAAGGGCGAGATCAACAAGGTCACGGGCAAGGTGTGGACGCCGTTCGACGACTGGTCCGCCTATCTCAACGGATGGCACATCGGGAACCTCAACCGGTTCCATGCCGCCGCCGCCGAGATCGGGGTGCTGTGATGTGGTCGCTCGCGATCCTCACCGCCACCCACGGCCTGGCCGTCGCCCTCGGGCAGCTCGCCGGCCACAGCGCGCACCGTGCCGACGTGGACCGGCTCCGCCGGCGGGCGATCATCGCTGAGGTCCGCTGCGACCAGCTCGGCCGCGAGCTGTTCATGGAACGCACGCGGCCCGAGAAGATCGAGTGGGGCTCCGACCGGGTGCAAGCCGGCGTCGACCGGCTCCTCGCCGAGATCCGCTCCGACGTCATCATCGACCTGCGCGACGGTGCGGCATGACCGGGCTGCTGCGCGCCTTCCGGGCGCTGTGCGTGGCCGGGATCGCTGGCATCTGCATCGTCGTCGCCGGTGCCGCGCTGTTGCCGGTCGACGAGCACGTCACGTCGAACGCCGACGACATCGTCTGGCGGCACCTGACCACGACGACGACCACGACGACGGCGCCCGTGCCCGTGCTGAAGCTGATCGGCCTGTCCGGGCCCGCCGGCGCAGAACTGTTGTTGACGGACCCGCTGAACTGTTGTTGAATGATGGACATGACCACCACGAAGAACACCGGTGCGCGATGAGCGCCGAGAAGCGGTACATCCTCGCCCACCTCGACGAGGCCCTCGCCGGCGGCGAGCCCGCAGGCTGGTACCTCTGCACGCAGGCTCTGATCAACCAGGGCTGGAAGACCGAGGAAGGCGAGTGGGTCCGAGCCTGGGAAGACATCGACGGCATGCTGCTCGCCAAGGGCGCGTACGACCCGGGTACTGATGCGTCCGAGGCGGCCGAGGCCCGAGCTCGGCGTCAGGCAGCGGAGATCACCGGCCTGGACTTCGGCGGCGGCGCCGAGGACGACGGCGGTGGCGTCATCCGCATCACGCCGCGATGACGCCACCGGGGCCGCAGCCCACGAAGCCGTGCGGCACGGTCGCCGCGGCGCGTCGTCACGAGCGCCGCGGCGAACCAGTGTGCGACGCGTGCCGCGAGGCGCTGCGAGCGCACAACGCCGAGCAGTACCGGCGCCGGGCGATCAGGCGATGCGGCTGACCGCGTCGTGCATGCGGCGACCGGAGACGGCGCTGTAGATCCTGGCGGTCTCCATGGACTCGTGGCCGCACAGCTCGGCCACGACGAGGACGTCGCCGGTCGCCGCGTACACCGCGCTCGCAAACCGGTGGCGGAGCTGGTGGGCGGTGGCGCGCACTCCGGCGGCGCGCAGGGCGACGCCGAGGTGCTTGGACACCTGTTGCGCGCTGTACGGCGCGCCCGTCGCCGGGTCGACCCACAGCGGCCCGGTGGGCGGCCGTTCGGCGAGCACCTCGGCCACCCGTGGGTGCAGTGGGATCACCCGTTCCTTGCCGCCCTTGCCGACCACGCGCAGCGTGTCGTCACTGATGTCGTCGGCACGCAGGCCGGCGATCTCGCAGCACCGGAGCCCGGCGTTGCCGGCCAGGGCCAGCCAGGCCCGTAACATCGGCGTGGCCGCCGATGCGAGCGCGCGTTCGTAGTCGGCCTCGCCGACCGGTCGCGGCAGCTTGCGGCGCAACTTCGGGCGCACCACGCGCCGGGTCGGGTCGGTCGCCACCCGGTCGTGCGCGATGGCCCACGCGTAGAAGCAGTGGAGGTGCGACACCATCGTGACGCGCGTGCGCGCGTCGAGGGGGCCGCCGTCGCGGCCGCGTCGTGCGTCGAGCCAGTCCTCGAGCTGCTCGGGCTCGAGCGCCTCCAGCGGCCCGAGCTCGGCCTCGACCGTGCGCAGCAGCCGCACCCGGCGGTCGATCGTCGCCAGCGCGAGCGCGCGCCGGGTCATGTGCTGTTGGTAGTGCTCGATTGCCCCCATGCCACAGGGTGGATTGGGTGTATGGGCGGCCACGATGGGCCGAACGGCCCGCAGGTGCGAAGGTGCAGGTGATGACATCACGCGGCCCGTCCTGCCACGGAATTGCTACCGGCCGGAAGAGGTCGTCGCGCGATGGGTAAGAAGCATCTACTTTTGATGACTTTCCGCAGCAATGCGTCAATGCTGCGCGCGTGCGCCAGCATGTCGGGGGCCAGCTCTTCGAGCGTCATCCCGTAGACATCGGCGATCGCAGCCACCACGACGGGGTCGAGGTTGGTGGCGCTGCCGGTGTGCATGCGACGCAGCGTTTCCGCTGTTGGCGTGAGGGCTTTGCCCAGCCGGATGAGCACTTCGTCGCGTAGATCGTTGTAGGACAACGGGCGCCCGTTTGGGCCCGCTGACTGCCGTGCCATTTCGAGCAATTCCGATGTCGTAGCCATGCCAACAACATTGGCAGATGCCCACAGATTTGGCAAGGCCCCTGTGGAAAACTGACCAAGTGCTTGACACAAAATGTGGCAAGTGGTTTGGTTCTCGGCGTGACACCGACCCGCCGTCTCCTCGACCTCCACCTCAACGGCACGCTCGACGAGTACGTGCGCACGCTACGCGAGCGCGGCACGTCGTGGGCGTCGATCGCCGACAACCTCATCGCCCGCACCGGCATCCGCGTCTCTGACGAGACGCTGCGCCTGTGGTACGTCGAGGTGGCCCGGTGACCCCGAGCCTGACCGCCACGGAAGTAGCCGTGGCACGCGACGTCACCGCCCGCACCGTCGCGCACGGCGGTAGCCACGTCGCCTACGGACGCGCCGACAACGGCTACCGGGTCGCCGCCGTGTGCGTCGAGCTCGACCGCCACCCGTCGGGCATGCGACGCGTCGCCCCGCCGGCGGTGTGCAGCTTCCACGCCGAGCAGTGGATCCGCATCATGGTCATGGTCCAGCAGATGCGGAAGGCGTCATGAACGCCCGGCCGCTCGACCAGCGCGTCCTCGCTGCCGCGCGACACGTCGATCTCACGCGTGCGCAGTCCGCGCTCCACGCGATCCAGGCGCTGCACCAGCGCGTCGTGCGACCTCTGCGTCGCGACATCTGCGCCGAGTGCGGCCACCGGTGGCCGTGTCGCACGGCCCGCATCACCAAAGGGGAAGCATGACGCTCGACACGATCCCGGCGCTCGGCCTGCTGCTGCTGAGCTGCCTGCTGTTCATCAGGTTCGGCACCTACACCGAGCAGACCTCCCCGGGCCGTGGGCACGGCAACGGGTTGCAGGGCGACGACGCCGGGGCGCAGCAGCAGCGCCTCGGCGTCGACCGCCCGGAGGTGCAGTCATGAGGCTCGCCTACGCCGACCCGCCGTACCCGAACTGCGCGCACTTGTACGAGGGCCACCCGGACTACGCCGGCGAGGTCGACCACGTCGAGCTGCTGGCCCGCATCGACACGTTCGACGGCTGGGCGCTGCACACGAACAGCACGACGCTGGCACACGTCATCCGCTGCGCCGACGAAGCCGGTGTAGACGGATACCGGGTCATGGCCTGGGTCAAGCCGTTCGCAGCGTTCAAGCGCAACGTGTCCGTCGCCTACGCGTGGGAGCCGGTGCTCGTCAAAGCGGCACGCAAGCCCGTCGTGGACAAGTCGATGGTTGTGGCGCGACTGGATCGCCGAGTCGATCACGTTGCAGCGCGGCCTGGTCGGCGCGAAGCCCGAGGCGCTCTGTCATTGGGTGTTCAACGTGTTGGGCGCGTCGCCCGAAGACGAGATCGACGACCTGTTCCCAGGGACCGGAGCTGTGGGTCGCGCCTGGCAGTCATGGTGCGCGCAGCGCCCGCTCGTGGAGGTGGACGCGTGATGCAAACCATCTCCACCAAGGGCCACGTCGCCGGCTGGCCGATCTCGTACGGCTCCTACGTTCGCGGCTGCCGCTGCGACGCCTGTCGCGCCATGCAGAACCAGTACCGCCGTCAGCGCCGAGCGAAGGGCCACGTCGAGTACTCGGCCAAGGCGCAGGACAAGGCCCGGCACCGGGCCGTGCAGTACGTGCAGCAACAGCACCCGGCGGTGTGGGCCGAACTGCTGGCCGCCGCCTACGCCGAGGTGCGGCCGTGATCCCGTTCCTGTTCGGTGCGTTCGCCGGCGCTGCGCTCGGGTTTTTGACAGCTGCGCTTGTGCGCGGCGGCCACGACTGCGACTGCCAGGTCCCGACGCTCGGCGCAGGCACCTGGATCGTCGGGATCGACGAGCACGGCGAGCTGGCACGCTGCGAGCAGTTCTGCCACGTCGAAGCTCGTGTGAAGCGGACCTGTGGTGAGGACCGGTCGTGATCGCGATCGATCTGTTCTGCGGCGCCGGGGGCGCGTCTACCGGCATCGCGTCGTTGGGTTTCGACGTGGTCGGCTACGACGCGTGGGACGTTGCTTGCGCGACCCATGAGGCGGCCGGGCACCGCACCGTGTGCTGCGATCTGAACGACTGGGACTGGGCGAGCACCCCGACCCCGGATCTGTTGTGGGCGTCGCCGCCGTGTCAGCCGTTCTCGGCGGCCGGGAAGCAGCAAGGCGAGGCCGATGCGCGCGACGGCATGCCTGCGTTCGTCGCGGCGGTCGAGGAGCTCCTGCCGCCGATCGTGGCGATGGAGAACGTGAAGGGTCTGACGTTCGCGAAGCACGTCTGGTATCTGGAGCGGTGCGTCAAGGAGTTGGAGCGGCTCGGGTACGCGGTGGCGTGGCGGGTGTTGAACGCTGCGGATTATGGGGTGCCGCAGACCCGTGAGCGGCTGATCTTGATCGCTCGACGTGACGGTGGGGCGTTGGCGTGGCCGTCGGCGACGCACGCGAAGACGCCGGGGATGCTTGGCGAGTTGCCGTGGGTTTCGATGGCGGACGCTCTGGGCTGGGGGATGACCGGCAGGCCGTACCCGACGATCGCGTCGGCTCGTAAGAGCGGCGGCCCGGACAAAGAAAAGGTTGGCGGTTCGGCGGCCCGGTCGATCCTCTACGGCGAACAGGAAGCTGGCCGGTGGGTGTTGAACACCGGCCGGGACTGGAAGAAGGGCGGCGATCGCGACGACGCCCAGCAGATCCCGCTTGACGAGCCGGCCCCGGCGGTCGGCGGCGTGGGTTCTCAGTGGCAGTGGCGGATGGGCGACGTGCGCTCGTCGAAGGGAACCATCCGCTCGATCGACGAACCGGCGCCGACGCTCACGTCGAGCATGGACAACGGCAACTACCAGTGGACGGCGATCCGCCCGGCGACCACCGTCGCCGGCGATCCGAGGATCTGGCCGCCGGGGCACAAGACCAACCAGGCCGACCTTGATCGCGGTCACACGCACTACGGCGACCGTGCAGGCACCAAGGCGATCCGTGTGTCCGTCGAAGAAGCCGCCGTACTCCAAGGATTCCCGCCCGGCTACCCGTTCGGTGGGACACGCACCGCCCAGTTCCAACAGATCGGCAACGCCGTCCCACCCGCGCTCGCGCGAGCGGTCGTCGCTGCGCTGATCGGGACGTGACCGACCTTGAGGCGCTGACCGCCGACCAGCTTCGGGTCCTGTACCCGCGCGCCGACGCCCGTCTCCGCCGTGCGATCGCCCGACGCCTCCAACAGCTCGACAACCAGCCGGCACCGAACCCGGCGCCGGCACGAAAGGCACCTGCGATGCACGAATCAGAGTTCCGTGATTCGTTCCGCAGGTTGCTGCCACCGACCACCAGGCAGTGGTGGTCGGTGGACCAGATCACCGAAACGCTCGACCGGGCCATGGCCGAGCGCAACAGCAAGGGGAAACAGCAATGACCGTCACCACCGACCGTATCAACTGGACACCGCAGCCGCCGGTGCCGACCGCCGGGATCATGCGGATCACGCCCGACATCGCCGCAGCGATGCTCGAGTCGAACACGCTGAACCGGTCGCTGCGCCGCTACCACGTCGACGCGCTCGCCGCCGACATGGCCGCCGGACGCTGGCACGTGTCACCCGACGCGATCGCGTTCGACACCGCCGGCCGTCTCGTGAACGGCCAGCACCGACTGTCCGCGATCGTGAAGTCCGGGCAGGCCGTCGACATGCTCGTCATGCGCAACGTCGCGCCGGGCTCGTACGTGGTCACCGACGACGGGTTGAAGCGCACCCTCGGCGACCAGCTCCGCCACCTCGGCCACGTGAACGTCAACGCGCTCGCCGCCGTCGTCGCGCTGGTCAGCAACTGGGAGGTGAACGGGTATCCGACGCAGGGCGGCACGAGCCTGGACCGTGCGATCACGAAGCAGATGCTGATCGACCGGTTTCTCGCCGACCCGGACGGGTTCTCGGCGGCGACGGCGACGGGCTGCCGGATCGGGCACAACGTCGGCCTGTCGAACAGTTGGTGGGGGACCGCCATGTACGTGTGGACGAACGTCGACTCCGAGGACGCGGCGTGCTGGGCGGAGATGCTGGTGTCGAGCACCGGCCCGGACGGTGCGCCGCTCGCGTCGCAGCACCCGGCGGTCGTGCTCCGCGACGCGATCTACCGGGACATCGTCCAGAACCGTGCGACGTTGAAGCACAACCGGACCATGGCGATCGCGTACATGGTGAAGGCGTGGAACGCGTTCCGGGCCGGTGAGCAGATCGGTCTGCTCCGCTACCGGGTCGGTGGCGCCAAGCCCGAGCAGTTCCCGGCGGTGAAGTGATGGACGAGCAGCTCGTCTTGGCGGCGCCGCCGCCGGCACGGCGCACGGATCCGTCAACGTCTGCTGACGCGGCCCGGCGGGTCGCGAAAGGGTCCGATGAGCTGGAGCGCACGATCGCTGAAGTTGTGAAATGGTTCCATCGGCCGGTGATCGCCGAGCAGATCGCCCGGGTCATCACCGGCTACTCGGACCGCTGGACAGTCCCGACGATCATCTCGGCGGTTACCCGGGCCCGGCGCCGCGGGTTGATCGTCCCTGCCGGTACCGGGCAGACGTCGCGAGGGAACTCGGCGACGGCGTACAAGGCGGCGTCATGAGCACGTGGCAGGAAGACGCACGGACGCTGCTCGACAACCTCACCGCCGCCCACACGGCCGCCGTCGACGCGACGGACGACAAAGACCAGCGGTGTGCGCTGGAACTCGCCCAAGACGCCGCCGCACGCCTCGCCTGGGTGCTCGAGCTGGCGTTGATGGACAGCACCATCTGGCAAGGCGGTGACGCGTGGTAACGGCGCGCCGCAGCCTGACCGACAGCGGCACGCGTCGGCTGTGGCCGAAGCCGTGCAAGTTCTGCGGCGCACCGATCCGGTGGGGCATGCATGACGGCCGTTGGATGCCGCTCGACGCGGCCGAAGACCCGGCCGGGGCGTGGGCGCGCGACGGCGGACGGATTGTGGAGCCGTTCCGTGCGTGGCCGGGTGCGAACTGGACACGCCATAACCGGCACGTCTGCGAGGCGAAGCCATGACACGCCAAGCCCGTGCACTGCTGGCGACTGACGGTTTCGTCACGGGGTGGCTGTGCGCCGTGTTCGTGTGGGCGGCCACCGTCGGCGTGGCGACGTGGTTGCTGGCGGTGTGCGCAGTCGCAGTGGTCATCAACGTCGCTGACCTTGTTCGCAGAGTGGTGAAGCCGTGAGCGACGACTCCCTCGTGGCGGCGCTCGCACGCGCCCAGGCGAAAATGCCGCCGGTCCACAAGACCAAGACCAACCCGCACTTCAAATCGACCTATGCCGACCTGGCTGACGTGTTGGCGGCGGTGCGTCCGACGCTCGCCGCCGAGGGCATCGCGATCGTGCAACCGATCCGCATCACCGAGCACGGCGCCGAGCTCGTCACCGCACTGTTGAAGGGCGGCGAACGCATCGAAAGCGCGTTGCCGCTGCCGCTCGACAGCAAGCCGCAGGACATGGGCAGCAGGCTCACCTACTTGCGCCGGTTCCAACTGGCCGCCCTCGTCGGTGTTGCTGCGGAGGACGACGACGACGGCAACGCCGCCCAAGCGTCCACGTCGGTGCCGAAACGCAAGATGCGGGCGAAGGTCACCGAACACACGGCGCCGGCGAACACGAACCGTCCGGTGCCGGACGGCGAAGCGCTCAGCTTCGACCAGCTCGTCGCCATCAAAGACCACTTCGACGGCATGCCCGACGACGAGCGCAAGGCGAAGAAGAAGCTGTTCGTGCAGTGGATTGGCGAGCCGCAGAGCTTGCGGGCCGACCAGTGGCATCTGGTTGAAGAGTTCATGGCAGGGGTCGACCTCGCATGATCGAGTTCCCCCCGCCGGCGAAGTTGATCTCGATGAACGACCGTACCCATTGGGCGGTCAAGGCCCGCATGACGTCGGCGTGGCGGCATGCCGCTTACCTGGCAGCGCGCGACGCAAAGCTCGGGACGCTGCCGCCGTCCACGGTCACCGTCGGGTTGCCGGTGCGCGACAGCAGGCGCAGGGATCCGCACAATTTCTTCGCCACCGTGAAACCAATCGTCGACGGGCTCGTCGACGCCGGGCTGTGGCCTGACGACAACTCCGACTGGGTGACCGTCACCGAACCCGTGCTCATGCGCGGCGGCGACGTCCTCGTCAACATCACAGCGCGCGAGACGACGCCGTGACCCCGTCGCCCGAGCTTCTCGAGGCCGAAGCCGAGCACCTCCAACAAACGGACGCGTACACCGCCGGTGTGATGCGCGCCTGCGCCCGGGCGTGGCGCCGAGAACGAAAGGACCGTGATGGGTGAGATCACCGCCGCGTCGAACAAGTGGCGCAAGGGCGGCATCGGCATGACCATGGAGGAATGGCGCCGGCACGAACAGCAGGCGCGGAAGGCGCCGTCGGGTGGCACGCCGATCGACAACGGCGCCGACCGGCGCCCCGCTGCGGCCGCATGGTCCGATGTGGCGCGCTGCCGGGTCGAGCAGAAACCGACGTCGTTCTTCTTCCCTGAGCCGGGCGACCAGACCGTGGCCCGGATCCGCCGGTACTGCGCCGGCTGCGACGTCCGCGACGAATGCAAGGCGTACGCGATCGGGCAGAACCTGTGGATCGGCTGGTATGGGGGCGAGTCGCCGAAGCAACGCGCGAACAAGGCGGAACGCTGGTCCGGGCCCGATCGTGCGCACGGCACACCGTCGCGCGCCCAGTACGGTGCCCGTGGGTTCGACAAGCAGAACGCCTGTTTGTGCAGGCCGTGCTCTGACGCGTGGGCTGCGTCGCGAGCCAAAGAAGCGGAGAGGATGCGCCGGAAGAACCGTGCGGCCCGCCAGAAGGCCGTTGAGGCCCGTAGGGCGGCGCTGTGAGCCGCGTGTGGGTCAAGCTCGACGCCACCTACCCGGAGGACGAGCGGATCATGGCTTCGGGCTCCCGGGCTGAGCTGCTGTTCATCCGGTCGATCTGTTACGCCCGCAGGCGGGTGACCGACGGCCACATCCCGGCGTCGGCGCTGCGGCTGCTCGCGTTCGGGATCGACGCAGACCCCGCCACGCTGGCGTCAACGCTTGTTGACAACGAGTTGTGGCTCGTCGACGGGGACGGGTGGCGGCTCCGGTCGTACGACACGTGGCAGCAGACCAAAGACGGGCTCGCTGCGGACGCCGCACGGAAACGAGCGGAACGCGCAGAAAGAAAGAGAGATAAGAAAGAAAGGGACATCGGTGGGACGTCCGCCGTGTGTCCGCAGGACGTCCACCGGACGCACGTCGACCAGGCCGACATCTGCGACCTCGACACCGCCCGCACCCGGTTCGCCGAGCTCCGCACGAGGCTCGGATGAACGCATGGCGCGACGAAGAACGCACCGAAGCTGCGAAGGCTGCGATCACCGCAGCACGCCGCCGGCTGCGCGTCACGATCACGCGCCACCGGTTCGATCACACCGCCACCTGCGCGCGCTGCAAGCAACGGCACACCACCACCATTCCGGACGACGCTGTCCGATGGGCGGAGGACCACACATGCACCGTGTGAGCATCACGTGGAAACGTCACGTCGGCGCTTACGACGCCGTGTGCGGCTGCGGCGCCTCCGAACTTCACCTGCGCCTATCCGCAGCCGAGCGGTGGGCGAGCGGCCACCGTTGTGTCGAACGCTCGGCCCACACGTTCGCCGCCACCGTCTTCGATGTGTTCGGCGACATGACGATCGACGTGCGCGACCCGCCGGCGCACCCCACATGGCACGTCGCCGCCTCCGGGCCCGCAGGCCACGTCGGCTGGGACACCACCGACACGCCACCCGCCAAAGAGACCCGCATCACCGTCACCATCGCCGAAGGGGAACCGATGACCGACGACCTCATGCAACGCCTGCGGCAACGCAGCGCCGTCGCCGCCGACGACGAATGCTCCGAGGCGGCAAACCGCATCGTGCGGCTCGAGGACGAATGCCATGTGCTGGCGCAGCGCATCGTCGCCGCCATTGCCCACATGGAAGAAGCGCAAGGTTGGGTCGACGCATCGTGCTGCTGCGAAGCCGAGATCCTCACCGAGCTCGTCGCCGCCATCGATGTCCTGCGCGGCGAAGCGTCATGACCCCGATCGACGACCTGACCGACGCACGCTGCGCCCGCTGCGGCGACGACGTGTGGCTGACCCGGCTCAACGCCGGGACCGTCGTCTGCGAGTTCTGCTGCGACCCGACCGAGTTAGCCGAGCTGTACCCCGAGGAGAACCAATGACCTCCCCCCGCTACCTCATCATCGAGCAGAAGCTCATCGACGGGCTGCCGTGGATGGTGACCTTGGCGAACCTCCCCGACGCCGAGCACGTCCACCTGACCCGCCACCCCGACGGCACCGTCACCGCCGTGCCGATGATCGAGATCGACACGCGACAGGCGTACGGCTCGGGGCAGTACGCCGACGGGTCGGTCAAGTACGTCCACGGTGACTGCATTCATGAGATCAATGAGTCCTACAACGGCCGTTGGGAGCCTCGGGGCTACGAAATTCGCCTGTGGGTCGACATCCCCGAGGAGAACCGATGCTGACCACCGACCTCGCCGCCGGCCGCCTCGAGCAGCAGCTCGACCGTGCCCTCGCCGACCTGAACGCCGCCAGACGCCTCCTGCGGGCCGCTGTGTCCCGTCTCGACGACGCCGAGCCGGGATATCCCGGAGGCGCCAGCGGAGGCGGCAGCGGCGACGACAACGGCCCCATTCGCCAGCAGGTCATCCTGCGCGACGAAGCCCTGCGCGATCGTGCACGTCTCGAACACCTGAGCGCCCAGGCCGAACAGCACGCACGAGGACTGCTCGGACTCGTGCAGACGTGGGGCATCCGCAGGGTCGGGGACACCGATCGGGAACCCGACGAGCTGTGGTGCCGCTCCTGCCTGCGCGCCGGGCACATGGCACCCAGGCGCACCAGCAACGGCACCACCCACGGCGAACGCTGCCGCTGGTGCGACGACACCCTGCGGGCCGTCAACGTCGTCCGGCGGGAATGGTCGAAACAACCGATGGCCGAGCTGCCGATCGTCGCCGTCCGCTGGCACGCCGAAGGCCGGCGCACCACAGCACGGGACATCGAAGCATGGGCGCGAGACAGGGCGAGACGGTGATGTGGAAGCGATGGCGAACCCGCAAGCGCGACAAGCAGGCGGCTCAACGGCGTGGCAACGCCGACATGCTCGACGCAATGTTCGCAGCCGACTGCCGTCGCGCCGACGAGATCATGGCGGACGACTCGATGCCGATGGACGAGCGAGTCAGGACAGCGACGGCGATCATGCTCGCTCCAACCAGATACGGACGCATGACCCGATCGGGCATGCGCACCGACATGGACTGCCCACCGCACCTGCGAGCCATCAGGAAGCCGAGTGGTGGGTACTTCGGCGACTGACGGCGGTGACGTGTTGACAATACGCCGTGCACGCGGTACGCGAACTGTGCTAGATGGGTACGCGTCGGATAAAGCGCCCTACGTGGGTTGAGGCACAGCCTCCCCATCGGGCGCATCCGCCATCACCGATAGATGACCCCGGCGACGCTGCGAACGTCCCGGGGCCTGGCCGACCCCAGGAGGTCGACATGCATGATCCTATGCACCTGCTGCCTGCGCTCCCCGTCGAAGCAGTCCGCTGGCACGCCGAGGGCCGCAAGATCACCGACAAGATCCTCGACCAATGGGCACGCGGACCGAAACCTCGGCGCCGTTGACGACCCCCCGTTGACGTGCTACGCGCGATCGCGTACGGTACGGGTTGGATCAGCTACCCGCAGCAGGTTCAATCCACCGGATCGAGGTCGATCTCGGCGACCCGCACGTTGTTCTTGGTCAACAGGACACGGCGAGCCCCACGCTCCGCCCACCAGCGGTACTCGCACAGCAGATCCAGCGCCGCCACATACGCAGCGTCATCGCTGTCAGCTTCGATCGTTGCGCGCATCGCCGGCTCGCCCGGAACACGCAACCAGTACAAGGTCATGTCAGCCATGAACGGACCGTACCGGAGTCAACCACAAGGCGCAACATGGGTTCGGTAGGGCGCCGCAGCTCGACCTACCGGCAAGTCCGCGCCCGGTTCCAACAAGGCGACCTTGCCTGCCACCTCTGCGGCGTCAACCCCGGCGTCACCGTCGACCACGTCCCGCCCCTCGCCGAGTTCCCGCACCCGGATCTGTGGCACGGCGAGCTCCGCCCCGCCTGCCAGCCCTGCCAGTCCCGGCAAGGCGGAAAGCTCGCCGTCGCCGGCCGCCGACGCACCTCGCGCCGCTGGTGAAAAACGCGGTTTTTCCCAGAGGCACGTTTTTCCGTACGGCGGCACCGCCCAGTCCCGGCCCAGCGTCCCTTCGGCCCGGCGACCTGGGCCCGTTGTGACCAGTGTGCGCAACGTGGTTCAATCTTCGGTCATGAGAGCCGAGTACTTCCGTGAACGCCGGACCCGTCTACGCGGCGGGCCGCCCCGTGAGCCGCAACCGTGCGGCACGTGGGCCGCTGCCCGCCGGCACCGGTACAACGGTGAGCCGGTGTGCGAAGCCTGCAAGCAGGCCGTAGCCGACCACAACGCCGAGATGTACCGTCGGCGCCGCGAGCGACAAGCCGACTGACCGACCTCGAGGCCCGCAACTGCGATGCCGATCCGGCGAACCGGCCGATCAGCGTTGCGCCCGATCAGCCATACGGCAGTTCCGCCGAACCTGCCGCCTCGGAAAACCGTGCCGGCAGCGGCGAAAAATATGCCGTGGATTTCACGAAAAATGGCCCCCCCCGGGGGGTCCAGCACGATAAAACCGACAGATGCATGCTGCATGCAACTATCGAATGTGCACATAAGTGCACATTCAAACCACCTAGGGTGACGTCCGTCACACCCCTAGGGGTGCGGTAGGGGCGCCTAACGGCCCGGCCGGGGGCCGCCGGCCGCATGACTATGCAACTGTGAAATGCGACACATCGCACCTGGACACGCTCATATCGGGCCCCGTACGGGCCCCGGAGCACGTGCGCGGCCCATCGGCCCCACATCGGCCCCGGAGCATGCGCCCCGGGCCCGTGCCCATAGACGCGGCCCGGAGCGGCCCCTACGGGCCCCCGTGCCGCGTGCATCGCTGGTCATGGCATCGCACCCCTTCCGTGAGCTGCGGATCGGTCCCGACGACCCCGGAGCATGCGCCCCGGGGCCGTCGGCAACGATCGGCCCCAAAACGTGCGATGGGGCCCGGAGCATGCGCTCCGGGCCCCATCGGCCCCGTACCGCGGCCCCTAGCGGCCGCGGCGGATCAAAGCATGCTCCGCGGCTTGCAAGTCACGCGCCAGCATGCGCACGCGCCGCGGCGCGTGATGCACATCATCCGAGTAGCACGCGTCGCAATACGGGCCCCCGTGCCCACCGATCACCGCGTCAACGATCCGCATGCAATCGGCGCAGAACATCCCGCGGCCATCGGCCACCGAATAACCGCCGCGCCGCGCGGCCCGTTCCATTCGCCCGATAAAGACATCCTTCATGCGCCCCATGGCGTCCCCTTCCGTCGGTGGGAGCGATCGCTCCCACGGGCCCCGTAGCACGTGCTACGGGGCCCGTGGCAACGATGGGCCCGGAGCGTGCGCCCCGGGCCCGTGTCGGTTACTGCTCGCGCGGCACGTAATACGCGAGGTCGCACCCGTGCAGCTCTACGTCCGCGTCCGCGAACGGAAGGCCGTAACGATCCGCTGCGATCGCTACCGCCTCATACAGTTCATCCGCGTAGCACTCATGGTCACTGGCGCGGGTCAAGCGTTCGGCCCGGACGTCTTCCCACGTCTTGCCCCCATCGGGTGACTGCTGCCAGACAACCCAGAAACCCGATTCCGACCCATCGACCCAGCGCGGGAAATGCGCCATGGCCCGTCTCATTTTCGTTGCCATTACTGCTCCCAACATCCGGCGCGCGTGCACATGCGCGCGGTTCCAATCTCAACAGTTGCCACGGGCCGCTCCGGGCCCCCTGTAGCGGCCGGAGCCGCGGCCGCAGTAGCGGCCGCGGCAACGATGCACGCGACGAACACGCGGCGCATCACGCGCCCCGCGTGCTCATCGAACGGATAGCGACGAACACGTCGTGAGCGCGTCGCTTAGGGGCGCCCCCGTGCCGATCGAACACAATCGGACGATCGCCGACCAAACACGCGGCGCACGCGGCGCACGCACCCATCCCGACGCGTGAATCCCGATCGAAGTCTGCGCGGCGGCCCGTCGGCGCAACGATGTGCGCCGGGCCGCGGCCATCATGTTTCCATGCGCCCGTGGCCGGGCACGTAAACGGCCGCCGGGCCGATTGTTCGGCGATGCGTGCGATGTTGACCGCGTCCTGTTCCGTGCCATCGGACAGATACGCGATCGGCAACGCGAGGACGCGGCCCGCGAGCAGTACCGTCGTGATGTTCTCGCGATCCGCCGAAAGGGTCACCGCGAGATTCTCCGGTCGGCCCGCGTCAACGATCCGGGCCGCAAGCCGTGACTTGCGCGTGTAAAGCCACTGCGCCGTGGCCGGGGTGCGCAGCGCGGCGGCCCGGATCGCGTCGGCATGCCACGCGTCGATGATCTCCCCATCGGACTGGTGACGGAAGATAGGCGCAGTGACCCCGGCGCGAAGTTGCTGCGCGGCGGAATGTTCGATGCACATCACCAGAACATCGGCCACCGCGTCGACGCCACCGGCCGCGTAGGCCGCGAGCAGTGTCTCAAGGTTCCGTTCCGTCATGCGCCGGAGCGATGGGTACGCGGCTTCCAATGCGGCCGCATAGCAACCCGCGCACACATCGGTCAACCCATCGGTATCGGGCAGCTCACCACAAGTTCCGCCCATGCTCGTAGGCCCGGACGGAAGAGCGATCGCGTTCGGCGCGGCCGACCAGCGACCCTGCGCATCCTTCCGCGTCGCAGTGGTCGTCTTGTTATCCCGGTGGAGACAGATAACCCCATAGGGGGTGCGGATCGTTGCGTTGAGAACGATCGGCCACGTGGGAGCAGTGGGTCGGTGGGTCGTGGGCATCGCGGCTACCTCCGCATGTAGTGGAACATCGGACCGATCGGCCCGACGCACCCCTATTCAACCCGATGCCGCACCCCTATCCGTGCGGCCCGTCGGCCCGGCCAGAGCTCTATGCGCCCGGTATGCATGCCGATGCATAGGCATGCGCCGAGCTCGCGGCCGGCGCAGGTACCCCCGGGGGTATGCCGGCGGGGTGAGAATGAGACTCATTCTCGAGGGTAACACGCACACATGTGTATGTGCACATACCCGTTTTTGGGCCGATCGGGGGGGCTGCACCCCTCGGTTAGGCTCCATTTCTCTATCCGGGGCCCGGATCGGGGTCTGACCGGCGCCTTGTTTGGTCGAAAGGCGTTTTCGGCCGGCGGGCTCGGGCCGGTGCTTCGACGGGTGGGGGGGTATCCGTGCGATGCGCGACGGGCGGTCGGGTTCTGCATAGCTATGCATTGGTGGGGGCGTCGTGGGTGAGCTTGTCGAGGCGGGCAGGCGCGGCCGGTTGGCTGCCCTGGAGGTGTTGCGGGACCGGCTGATGGCCGAGATCGAGACGCAGCCGCGACCGTCTGAGGTCGCTGCGTTGGCGGCGCGCCTGGTCGTGATCCTTGAGCAGATCGAGGCGGTCCGCAAGGCTGAGGGGACTGACGTTGACAGCATCGACGATCTCGCCGCCAAGCGGTCTGCTCGGCGTGCAACGAGCGCGCGTAAGGGTCGAGCCCGCAAGGATGTCGTCAACGGCGGGCCCTGAGGCGATCCAGCTGGCAGCCGAGTGCGGTCTGCTGCTGGATCCGTGGCAGCAGGACATCGTGAACGTGGCGTTGGCGGAGCGGGCCGATGCGTCGCTGGCAGCGTCGACCGCGTTCGTGATCTGTTCTAGGCAGAACGGCAAGAACGGGTTCCTCGAGGCCGTCGAGCTTCACGACCTCGTCCTCGCCGGCGCCTGGCTGATCCACACGGCGCACCTGTTCCCGACCGCCCGTGAGGCGTTCAACCGGCTTGTCAGCCTGGTGGAGTCGCACAAGGGCGTGAAGGCCCGGCTGACCAAGAAGTACGCGTCGCCGATGTCGGGCTACGAGCTGCACTTCAAGGGCGGCGGCAAGATCCGGTTCATCGCCCGGTCCCGCACCTCTGGTCGTGGTCTGACGGGCGACAAGTTGATCCTCGACGAGTCGCAGGATCTCAACGACGAAGCTTTGGGTGCGCTGGTGCCGACAATCTCGGCCCGACCGGGTTCGCAGACCATCTACACGGGTTCTGCGCCGTCTCTGACGTCTCCGGTGTCGCAGCGGCTCCGGTCGAAGGGCCGGCGCATCGCTGAGGCCGTGAAGCGCGGCGAGGCGCCGCTGGACCCGAACTTCGCGTACTGGGAGTTCTCGGCGTCGCCGGGTTCGGATCTTGATGACCGTGCGGCGTGGGCGGACGCGAACCCTGCGCTCGGCACCCGGATCACTGAGGCTGCGGTGATGGCGGAACGGGCGTCGATGTCCGACGAGATGTTCGCCCGTGAGCGCCTGTCGATCTCGCCGGAGGTCGACGAGCTCGTCGAGGTCGCTCTGCCCGGCTGGGCGGAGTGCGCGACCTTGAACAGCAGCCCGGAGGGCCGGGTCGCGATCGCAGTGGACGTGACACCGGACCGGATGTGGGCGTCGATCGCCGCCGCCGGCCGCCGTGCCGACGGTTCGGACCACGTCGAACTGGTCGACCACATGAAAGGCACTGCACGGGCCGTTGAGCGGCTCGTGGAGCTCCACCAACGGTGGGACCCTGTGGCGGTAGCTCTGGACCCTGCGGGGCCCGCTGGGAGTCTCCTGGCGGACCTCGAGCGTGCCGGGGTGGCGGTCACGTTGGTGTCGGCGCGTGAGCATGCGTCGGCGTGCGGTGCGCTGCACGACGCGGTGACGCAGCGGACGCTCGCGCACCTCGATGACGGCGTGTTGAACGCGGCGGTGCTCGGTGCGAAGCGTCGCCAGCTCGGCGATGCGTGGGCGTGGGACCGCAAGCGGTCCGACGTCGACATCTCGCCGCTGGTCGCCGTCACGCTCGCCAAGTTCGCGTTCGCTTCGACCGTGGTCGCCGAACCTCAACCGTTCTTCGTCTACTGAGAGGACACCACACATGCTGTTCGCCGGTGTCCTGCAAGTCGTCGGTGTCGTCCTGGCTGTGGCCGCGGCGTCCATGGTGGCGTTGCCGCTCGGGGTCGCTGTGGCGGCGGTAGCGGTGTTCGCTGCCGGCTACACGCTGGAGCGCCGCTGATGTTCGGGTTGTCGCGTGTGGAGCGTCGCGCTGACCAGTGGGAAGCGACGATCCGTGGCCTGACGGAGCGTCGTCTCGCGCCGTCGTACGCCGGCGTGAGCGCGAACTACGAGGAGATGATCTCAATCCCGGCGGTGTGGAAGGCGTTGCTGCTGACCGCCGGTGTCGTGTCTGTCATGCCGGTGAACGCGTACCGCGACCTTGACGACGAGCGGTCCGAGTTGCCGACGTTGCCGCGCCTGTTGCGCGAACCGTCGGCGAACGTGTCGTTCCCCGACTGGGTGTTCCAGATCGTCGAGTCGATGATCATGCACGGCGACGCGGTCGGTGTGATCGTGTCGCGCGACAACCGGTTGACGCCGACGCAGATTGAGATCGTCGACCCGAAGATCGTGTCGGTCAAGCTGAACCGTTCGACCGGTACCTACGACTGGTTCGTCGACCGCAAGCCGGTGCCGGACTACGACATCTGGCATCTGCCGGGCCGCCCGAAGCTCGGGACGCCGTTCGGTGTCGGCCTGATCGAGAAGATGGCGCAGACGGCCGGCATCGCGATCGCTGCCCGGAAGTATGAGGCGCAGTGGTACGGCGACGGAGCGCATCCGACGTCGATCATCCGCCCCGAGATCGACCCGGGGCCGGTGGGCGCGCAAGCATTGAAAGACAAGATCTTGTCGATCGTGCGCGGCAACCGCGAGCCGTTGATCCTGCCGCCGAAGACCGAGTTCGACACGTTGCAGGCCGACCCGGTGACTTCGGCGTTGCTTGACGCGTTGCGGCACAACTCGACTGACATCGCGCACTTCGTCGGGATCCCGCCCGAGCTCGTCGGCGGATCCACGGGCGACAGCATGACGTATTCGAACACTGAGGGGCGGGTCATCGACCTGCTCACGTTCGGCGTGCAGTTCTGGATGTCGAAGCTCGAGTACAAGTTGTCGAAGACAATCGCTCCCCGTCCGGTGTACGTGAAGTTCGACGAGGAGTACATCAAGCGCACCGACGTGCGTACGAAGGTTGAGACGTTGATCGCGCAGGTCGCCGGCGGCCTGTTGACGCAGAACGAGGCCCGCAACGTTCTCAACCGCCAGAGCTTGCCGGGGGGCGACGTGCTGTTCCCACCGAAGGGTCAGCAGCAGGCACAGCAGCCGCCATCACCGCAGCCTCAGTTGCAGGAGCAGCCCGTATGAACGACCGTCTCGCGCTACCCCTGGAGGTCCGGCAGCGGCTCACGATCGCCCCGCAGACCGGGTTCGTGGTCCATCTGCCGTTGACGTCGTCGCTTGAGGAGGAGCGGTTCGCCCGCGACATCGAGTTCCGCGCCGACGGCGACACCTTCGGGATCGCCGGGTACGCGTCGACGTTCGACACGCCGTACGCGATCGCCGGCGGCCCCGACAACGGCGGCTGGTCCGAAGTCGTCGCCCGCGGCGCCTACGACAAGGCCCTGTCCGAGCGCGACGACGTCCGGCTGCTGAACAACCACTCCGGGTTCCCGCTCGCCCGCACCAAGTCCGGCACCCTCGTGCTGCGGTCCGACACGATCGGCCTCTACTCGGAGGCGCCGTCGCTGGATCTGCGGAACCCGGCCGCGCAGGAGCTCCGCTCTGCGATCGAACGCGGCGACGTCGACGAGATGTCGTTCGCGTTCCGTGTGACCCGCCAGTCGTGGTCCAAGGACTACAGCGAACGGGTCATCCAAGAAGTACGCCTGTTCGACGTGTCCGTCGTGACGTACCCGGCGAACCCGGCCACCGCTGTCCAGGTCGTCCGCTCGGACGACCCGATCTCCCCGGCTCAGGCGCCGGGTATGCCGCTCGGCGTCGCCCGAGCGTTGCGTCTCGCCTGAACTCGTCTCCTCGCCGGAGTCGACTCGCCACCACCCGTGCCCCCGGTAAGAGGGCGCGCGCCGGAGCGGACTGACCACCACCAGGGACCACCGAAACCACCCCCACCTTTCGGAGGAACCATGTCTCTGCTGGACATCATCAACAAGAAGATCGCCGACGCGCAGGCCGCCATCGCTGAGCGCGACGCGAAGCTCGACGACATCATCGCGGCCGCCGAGGGCGAGGCCCGTGACCTGACCGCCGACGAGGCGTCCGAGTTCCGTTCGGTGAAGGCCGAGCGCGACGGCTTCGTCAAGGACGTCGCCGACCTCAAGACTCGCGCCGCCGAGGTCGCCGAGGCCGAGGCCCGCAAGGCCGCCGCCGCCGCCGCCGTCCCGTACACCGTGCCCGCGTTCGCGAACGGCACCCACACCGAGGAGCGCACCTACCGGCCCGACCGGAAGGAGCAGTCGTTCTTCTCCGACGCGTTCAAGTGGCATGAGCGGTCCGACCGCGGCGCCACCGACCGCATCGAGCGCCACATGCGCGAGTCCGAGGTCGAGCTCCGCGACATCACCACCGGCACCCTCAACGGCCTCGTCCCGCCCCTGTACCTGCTCGACCAGGCCGCCCGCCTCGCTCGCGCCGGCCGTGTCCTCGCCGACGCCTACCCGAAGTACCCGCTGCCCGAGTTCGGCATGACGATGTACGCGACTCGCGTCACCACGTCGCCTGCGACCGCGATGCAGACGTCGCAGAACACCGCCCCGCAGGAAACCGACATTGTCACCACCGACCTCAGCTTCGGTGTCAACTCGCTGATCGGCGTGCAGGACATCTCCCGTCAGGCCCTCCAGCGTGGCGCCGTCACCGACCAGCTCATCATGAACGAGCTCGTCGCCGACTACGCGCAGAAGCTCGACACCCAGCTCATCTCAGGGTCGGGTTCCAACGGCCAGCACAAGGGCCTGCTGAACATCGGCGCGACCACCGCGTCGTTCACCGGCACGACCGTGGCGTCGTTCTACAGCAAGGTCGTCGGCCTGCTGTCCGGCGTCGCGTCGAACCGGTACCGGGCCGCCGAGGTGATCATCATGGCGCCTCGCCGCTGGCACTGGCTGCTCGCCCAGTCCGACACGTCGGGCCGCCCGATCGTCGTCCCGAACCCGGGCGCCGGGTTCAACGTGATGGGCACCGGCGGCACCAGCGTCGACGCGATCGCCGGCACCCTCGCCGGTGTGCCCGTCATCGTGGACGGCAACATGAGCCTCACCGAAGGCGCGTCGTCGAACGAGGACCGGGTGATCGTGACCCGCCTGTCCGACGCCGTGTTCGCCGAAGGCGACCTCATGAGCTTCCAGTTCGAGCAGTTCATCACCCCGCCGACCACGATCCGCATGGCGGTCATGGGCTACTCGGCGTTCACCGCCGAGCGGTACACCGTCTCGACCCAGGTGCTCGTCGGTACCGGCCTCGTCGCCCCGACCTTCTAGGTCGCCACCGTTCCCTCCCCGCGCCGTTTGCCTTGGCGGCGCGGGGAGGTTCCAAGGCATCCAAGGCAGACAAGGCAGATACCCGGATGGGCACCGAAGACAAGGTGTCGCTCGGCGTCATCGCTGCAAGCACGGTCACCGCGCACTTCTCGCGCTGTGTCGGCGACCTGTTCTTGTGGGATGCGTGGGCGTCCAAGAAAGGCCGGTTCAACCACCGGCGGCCGCAGTCGTGGAACATCGGCACCACGTTGCTGCACAAGTCCCGCAACGAGATCGTCCGATCGTTCCTCGAGTACGGCGGCTCTGACTGGTTGCTGTTTATCGACACCGATCAGACGTTCGACGCCGACATCCTCGAGCGGCTCCTCGCGTCCGCTGACCCGGTCGACCGGCCGGTGATCGGCGTCGCCGTCCCGTGCTTGAAAGCAGCGGACCCGGTGAAGCGCGAGGCGACGGTCGGCCACAACGTGTTCGCCGCCGCCCCACCGGTGGACGGTGACACGGTGCCGTGGCGGTTCGTTGAGTACGAAGACCTCCCGCTCGGCGAGGACGCTCTCGTGCAGTGCGCCGGCGTCGGTACCGGCATCATGCTGGTCCACAAGTCGGTGTTCGTGAAGATCCGTGATTGGGTGACCAGCCAGGGGATCGGCGAGCACTGGTGCTGGTTCCAGGCCCCGGTGTATCCGCCGCAGTTGGCCGAGGGCGAGGATCTGTTCTTCGCCCGGATGTGCGCGAACGTCGGGGTGCCCCAGTTCGTGCACTGCGGCATCCAGGTCGGCCACGTCAAGAGCATCGTGTTGGATTCGTTCACGATGCCGTACGAACGGTGGACCATCTGATGTGGTGCACGTTCCTCTGCCCATCGCGCGGACGGCCCGAGTCGCTCCGCGCGTCGATCGACACGCTGTACGAACACGCCTACGACGACCGCTGCTTCGAAGTGCTCGTCTACCTCGACGCCGACGACCCCGAGCTCGACGCCTACCGGGCGACGTTCCGTGACTACTACCAAGTGTTCATGCTCGTCGGCCCGCCGCTCGGCTACGCCCGCCTCAACGAGTGCATCGCCAACGACCTCATCCCCCGAGCGCGCGGCGAGTGGCTGTGGTTGTGGAACGACGACGCGTTGATGACCACACCGAAGTGGGACGTGCAGCTCCGCCGGCACCCCATCAACTGTGTGCTGAACCCCGACACGAACCACCAGAGCCATGGAACCGGCCTCAACGTGTTCCCGGCCGTACCCCGGGTGTGGGTCGAGCTGGTCGGCTGGGCCCGCAACGGCGCAAACGACACGTGGTGGCAGTTCGTCGGCCAGATGCTCGGCGCGCAACGCAACCTCGGCGTGTACATCACCCATGATCGCTCGGACCTGACCGGCGGCCACGACGACGCCACCCGTGCCGGGAACAACTACGACCCGGACACGTTCTGGAACGACGCCACCCAGGCGGAGATCCGAGACGACGCGATGCGTATCGCGGAGGTGTTCGGATGAAGATCGGGTTCGTAGGCCTCGGCAAGCTCGGCCTGCCGGTCGCTGCGGCGATCGCGTCGAAGGGCCACACGGTGTGCGGCACCGACGCCAACCCGACGGTCGCCGGCTACATCGCATCGGGCGAGGTGCCGTATCAAGAAGCTGGCTTGTGCGACCTCACACGGGTCCGCTGGTGCGACACGGTCGCCGAGGTGGTCGCGTCGTCCGAGCTGGTGTTCGTGGCGGTGCAGACGCCGCATGACCCGGCCTACGAGGGCGTCACCCCGGCGCCGGCCGAGCGCCGTGACTTCGAGTACCAGTACCTGGCGAACGCGTACCGGGAGGTCTGCCGGCACGTCACCACGCAGACCGTCGCAGTGATCTCGACCGTGCTGCCCGGCACCATGCAACGGGTCATCCTGCCGCAAGGCGCCGCTCGCACGGTCTACAACCCGTTCTTCATCGCCATGGGCACCGTGACCGAGGACTTCCTCAAGCCCGAGTTCGTCATCGTCGGAGCCGACGACCCGGTCGCCGTCGACCACATGCGCCGGTTCTACAAGACGATCCACGCCCGCCCGGTCGTGACCACGTCGGTCGCGTCGGCCGAGCTGGTCAAGGTCGCCTACAACGGCGTCATCTCCGCCAAGATCGTGCTCGCGAACTGGGTCGGCGAGATCTGCGAGAAGACCGCAGCGGACGCCGACGAAGTGCACACAGCCCTGTCGCATGCTGTCGACCGGCTGTGGTCACCCCGGTACTTCAAGGCCGGGATGGGCGATGGCGGAGGCTGCCACCCGCGTGACAACATCGCCCTGTCGCACCTCGCCGAGCGGCTCGATCTCTCGGTCGATGTCGGCGGCTGGGTCACTGCGTCGCGCGAGGCGCACTGCCAGTGGCTCGCCGACATCGTCAAAGGCTGGTGCCGCCAGACCGGGCTCCAAGCCTGGGTGTGCGGCCGCGAGTACAAGCCGGAGACGAACCTGACGAACGGCTCGCCGTCGCGGCTGCTCGCCAGCATGCTGCTGTGCGGGTTCTGCGACTACGAACCCGCCGAGCCGGGCGTCTACGTCATCGGCTGCGACCACGCCAAGTACCGCACCTGGAAGTGGCCGAAAGGCTCGGTGATCGTCGACCCGTTCGGGAACATCCCCGACACACCGGGCGTGACCGTGCATCGGATCGGCCGCTGATGGGCTACGACGAGGGCTACTACCGGCGGAACATCACCGAGTACCAGTACAAGCAGGTCGGCCTGCTAAGACCCGACCAGTACGCGGCGGCGTGCTACACGCTCGGTCTCCGGTTCGACGGCGCCGACGTCGACACGCCCCGCTACCCGGGGGTGATCACATCGATCGGCTGCGGCGACGGTGTCCTCGAGCGGTTCCTCGAGGATCTCGGCTACACGGTGATCGGGGTCGACCCGTCACCGGGCGCGCAGGCCCTGTACCAGGGCACCGTGCTCGTCGACCGCTACCCGGGCCACGCAGGGACCGTGCTGTTCGTCGAGTCCGTCGAGCACCTCCCCGGCGACGTGTTCGACGACATCTGGGCCCGGATCCCGGCCGGCACCCGGGTCGTGTTCACCAACTGGGTCGGCTTCCATCCGATCGAACCTGACGGCACCGGCTGGGACCACATCACCCGCATCGACGACGCGTTCTACGACCGGCTCTGCGAGGGGCACCGGGTCGTGAAACGGAACGGGTCGCACCTCGTGCTGGAGCGCGAGCAGTGACCGTCGCCGTCGTCACCGCAGCGATCCCCGAACGCTTCGGCCTGTTGCGCGAGGCGCTCGACTCGGTCGCCGCGCAGACCCTGCGACCGGACGAGCACATCGTCGTCGTCGACTACGACCGGCGCGACACCGCACAGACACTGAACCGGGCGCTCGCCGCAGTCACGTCCGAATGGGTCGCCGTGCTCGACGACGACGACCTGCTGTACCCGTGGCACCTCGAGACGCTCGTCGGCGCGTCAACACTCGCTGACGTCGTCTACTCGTGGTGCGACTGCGAAATGGGCTTCGACGTCAACGTCCCGTTCGACCCGGCCCGGCTCCGGCAAGGCAACTACATCCCGACCACCGCGCTGGTGCGCACCGAGAAGCTTCGCGAGGTCGGCGGCTGGCCCGACGAACGGATGCAGGACTGGGCGCTGTGGTTGCGGCTCCTCGACGCCGAAGCACGCTTCAAGTACGTCCCGAGGGTGACGTGGCGCTACCGGCGCCACGGAGGCCCGCAGAAGGCCCTGGGTGGCCTGTGAGGGCATCATGACGATCACCAACGGGCTCATCACCGCCGCCGAGTACGGCGCCTACGTCGGCGTCACTCCGCCGTCGGACCCGGGACGCTCCGCCCAGTGGGACGACGCGATCACCGTCGCGTCGCGATGGGTGGAAAAGCGATGCGGCCGCCAGTTCCACGACAGCGGCGCGATCGGGTCGGCCCGCTACTTCGACCCGGTCGGCAAGATCGTGCCGATCGACGACTGCCGGTCGATCACCCAGGTCGCGGTCGACACCAACGACGACGGCACGCACATCACCGTCACCACCGACTACCAAGCGCTCCCCCCGTACGGTCGGGACCCGCGTCTCGGAGCCGTCCCGTACACCGAGCTGCTCGGCCTGTCACTTACGACGTGGAAGTACGACCTCGACCGGCTCGGCTCGGTGAAAGTGACCGGCCTGTGGGGGTGGAGCTCGGTGCCCGACGACGTGAAGCGGGCAACAGCGATCCTCGCTCAGGATCTGCTCCGCGACCCCGAGTCCCAGTTCGGCGGCCTTGCCGTCGCCGGCGAAGGGATCGTGCTCGGCGCCCGGATCCCGGCACGGGTACTCGGGCTGCTCGACCCGTGGGTCCGCCACGACCGTGTCCTGGGCATCGCATGAACCTCCAGGTGCTCCTCGACGACGTCACCGCCGCCCTCGAGGGCGTCGGTGTGTACGTGGCCCGGAACCGGAACGCGAACGTCGCAGGGTTCCCCGCAGCGGTCCTGTCGGTCGACCAGATCACCCCGGCGGCGTGGGGCGGCGAGAACGACATCGCGATGACCGTCACCGTGCTCGCGTCGCGCGCCGACCGTGTCGACGCGTGGGACCAGATGTGGCAGCTCCTCGACGACAACGTGATCATCGACGCGCTCCACCACGCCGACTGTGTCGCAGGGGTCGTGAACATCGACAACATCGGCGCCGACGTCGAGTTCAACGACGGTGTCGCGTTGGGGTTCACGGTCGCGATCACCGCGACCTGCTGATGGCTACGTACAAGAATCCCCGGCAGCTCGTCCGGGCGATCGACAAGATCCCGCGTCAGGTCGACAACGTCACCCGATCGATCGCAGCGAACAACTCGCGAATCGCGAAAGCGAACGCCGAGAAGCAGATCCGGCGTGACACCAACGCCCAGTCGACGGTCACGAACGCCGGGCGGCTCGTCGCTGGTGTCAACGGCCGCCGCCGGCCGGCGGGGGCGAAACTGTCGGTGTACCGCAAGCCGTTCAAAGGCGCGACGCAGCAGAACGCCCGCTACTGGGTGTGGGCCGGCGGCCCGTGGCAGCTCATTGAGAACAAGGCGGCGCCGCACCTCATCTCGCCGGCCGGGTTGAAGAAACTCGCGATCGAAGGGCCGTTCCTGCGGAAAGAACGCCGCAACGCCCGGAACAAAGACCGCGAGCTCATGCCTGGGATCCGCAAGCCGACGCCGCGCGCCGGGCGGAACACCGAAGCAGGCCAAAAGGGGAGGGCCAAGGCTTTGAAGACGCCGTACGGGTACAAGCACTCGGTGTACGCGCCGAAGCGTGCAGGCAAGAAGTCGTGGGCGCGTGCGCTGGACAAGACGCAGCGGGAGATCGCGAACCCGTCTATGCGGCTGCTGCGCGAAGCCTTGGTGCGTGCCTTGTGAGAACCCTGTTGATCGAACCGGGACCGAACTTCTCCGTCGCAGACGTGCACCGTGGCCTGCTCGTCGGCCTCGCCGCGAACGGCGTGACCGCACAATCGTTCAACCTCGGCGACCGCCTGTCGTTCTACACGCAGGCCGAGATCAACGGGGTACGCGCGTTCGCCTATGAGGAAGCGTGCCGTCTCGCCTGCCAATCGATCCGGGCCGCTGCGTGGGACTGGGGCCCGGACATCGTCATCGTGGTCAGCTCGTTCTTCGTGCCGCCCGAGGTGTTCGTGTCGCTCCGCAACCGCGGCGTGCACGTCGTCCTGTGGTGCACCGAGTCGCCGTACGAAGACGAGCGGCAGATCCGCCAGGCCCGCTACGCCGACACCGTCATCCTCAACGACCCGATCAACATCGACGAGTACCGGCAGCACAACCCGCGCACCTACTACGTGCCGCACGGCTACGACCCCGCCTTGCACCACGCCGACGGCCGCACCGACGAACACCCGTTTTCGTTTGTCGGCACCGGCTACGCGTCGCGGATCGAGTTCCTCGAGAAGGCCGAGCTGCCCGCCGGCAGCGTCCTCGCCGGGAACTGGCAGCAGGTCGCCGACGACAGCCCGCTCGTAGCGTTCCTCGCGCACGACCGTGGCGTGTGCATCGACAACGCAGACACCGCCGCTCTGTACCGGGCGTCGGCCTGTTCGTTCAACCTCTACCGCAAAGAAGCGATGTCGCCGACGCTGGTCGAAGGCTGGGCGATGGGCCCCCGGGAATGCGAGCTCGCGGCGACCGGCACGTTCTTCGCCCGGGAACCTCGAGGCGAGGGCGACGGCCTGTTCCCGTTCTTGCCGCAGGTGACCGAACCGGGCGAGCTCGCTGACGTGATCCGGTGGGCGCAAGACAATCCGAACGCCCGACGGACCGCTGCGGCACGTGCACGCGAAGCAGTCGCGGACCGTTCGTTCGCCGGGACCGTCGCACAGTTCCTGCGCCACATCGGCGCGTAGTCCTCCGGCTCCAACTGTTCGCCGCGCGCCGGGGCGGCATCCAGCAATCAAGGAGGCCATCTCGTGGCACGCATCAGTGGAAAGAACGGTCGCCTCTACGCGGCGATCAACAGCGGCGGCTCCGCAGAGCCGATCGCGTTCATCAACTCGTTCAGTCTTCAGGCGACCCAGGACCGTCAAGAAGCGACGGCCTTCGGTGATACCAACAAGGTCTACGTGAGCGGGTTCAGCGACGCCCAGGGCTCGTTCTCGGGCTTCTGGGACGACGCCAGCCGGCAGCTGTACACCGCAGCGGTCGACGGCGTCGCAAGGTCCTTCTACTGGTATCCCGACACGGCGTCGACGTCGCGCTACTGGTTCGGCCAGGCGTTCTTCGACTTCACCATCGAAGAGAACCTCTCCGGGCCCGTGTCCATCTCCGGTTCGTGGGCCGCCGCGTCTGCGATCAACCGGGTCGGCTGACACCACACAGGGGGGAACACACATGCCCTGGCAGATCACCTGGGAAGGCCACATTCACCGAGAAAACGACCTCACGCTCACGCAAGCCGAGCGCATCGAGGAACTCATCGGCGAGTCGTGGCTCAACATCGCACCGTTGCGCTCAGCAAAGCACGCCAAAGCCATCCTCGCCGTCATGCACTCCGCTGCCACCGGCGAACCTGAACGTGCCGTCCTCGAGCGCACCGGGACGATGACCATCGGCGACTTCCTCACGCTCGTCGGTTCCTACGACGACGACCTGCCGACGATGTACGTCGACGGAAACCCTCCGAAGGCGGACGACCGCTAGACGCCTATCTGGTGTTCTTCGCTCGTCCGCCGTTCGGATGGCCGCCAACAGTGACCCGCACGCAACGGCTGCGCGACTTGCGCTTGATCTTGGAATCGATGGGGTGATCTCGTGGCCGGTGCGCTGACCCAAGTCCTGCGGATCCTCATCGATTCCAACAGCGCAGGCGCGCAAGCCGACATGAAGCGGCTCGGGCTGACGGCATCGGAAACGATGTCGAAGCTCGACAAGCTCAAGTCCGCAGCGATGGTCGGCGCCGGCGTCGGCGTCGGCGTCGAAGCGGTCGGCGGCGCCGTGTCAGCGTTGAAGGCCACCGCAGGGTTCGTGATCAACCAGGCTCGCGCAGCGGTCGACCAGGCGTCGCAGCTCGAGCAGGCGCAGGCGTCCGTTGAAGCGGTGTTCCAGTCGAGCTCCCGTTCGGTCGAACAGTTCGCGAGCACCGCTGCGACCAACCTCGGTCTGTCCAAGGCCGCAGTGTTCCAGAACGTCGCCGCCGTCGGGTCGCTGCTTCAGAACCTCGGCTACACGCAGGCCGTAGCGGCAGAAACGTCGCAGAAGCTCGTCACGATCGCGTCGGATCTCGGCGCCGCGTTCGGCCGGTCGACCGAGGAAGCCATGCAAGGCCTCACGGCGTTGCTGCGCGGCGAGTTCGACACCATCGAGAAGTTCGGTATCAAGATCAAAGAGATCGACATCCAGGCTCGCGCGCAAGCGATGGGCCTGGACATGTCGACTGTCGCAGCGAAGAACAACAGCACAGCGATCGCCGCGTTGTCGCTCGCGACCGAGCAGGCCGCCAAGTTCCAAGGATCGTTCGCCGAACGGTCCGACACGCTCCTCGGCCAGCAGCAGCGTCTGCGCGCCGAGTGGGCGAACATCCAAGCGGAGATCGGCGCCCGGCTCCTCCCGGCGCTCAGCGAGATCACGAAGTCGATGCGTGAAGCGCTGCCCGTCATCGCGGAGACGGCCAGCAACATCGCCGAGCTGACCGCAGCGTGGATCAAGCTGTCGAACGCAACCGCGAAGGGCCTCAAGTGGGCTATCACCGGACCCGAGTTCGAGCAGCCGTTCGTCGCGACCGAAAAGAACCTCAAGAAGCTTGAGATCTGGACGTACACGCTGCCCGACGCGCTCGCGCAGGGACTGAACAGCTACCTCGCCAACTTGAACGCTGCGGTGTCGTACACGGCCGAGCAGATCACCAAGCTGAACACCGACGCCGTAAACACTGCGGCGGGGTTGCGCGACGAGGTATTCGGCGCGTTCACCGTGCAGAACAGTTTCCGCAACTCGATCGCGCAGACCGGCGGCACTGCGTCCGACACGGCCAGCAAGGTCGAGCGGGCGTACCGGCGGATCGAAGACGCGCAGCGCAGCGTCGCCGACGCGCAGGCCGAGCTGCAAGAAGCGCAGGTCGCGCTGTTCCTGACGTCGCTCGGTCCGACAGCAGACGAGGTCGCGGAAGCGCAGATCAACGAGCGGAACGCCACACGGGCGTTGACGCAGTCAAAGCGCGACCTCGCGCAGGCGCTGTCCGACCTCAACGCATTGCGCGAGGTCGACAAGGCCGGCGTGATGGATGCCGAGGCGGCGTACATCCAAGCGCAGCGTGACGTGGTCGCCGCCGAACGCGAAGGCGACAAGGTCAAGCTCCTGAAGGCCAACGCCGACCTGATCCGCACGCAGAAGGCGTACAACCAGTCGCTCGACCCGACCACGTCAGACGAATACGGCCTCGCGCAAGAACGAGTCGCCGCAGCGCAAGACGGTGTCCTCCAGGCCGAGATCAACCTGCGCGATACGCGCCAAGAACTGGTCGACGTCACCAACCGCGGCAAGGAAGGCTCCAAAGAGCTCGCCGAAGCCAACAAGGCGGTTGAGGAAGCGTCGCGCAAGGTCGAGTCGGCGCAACGCGACCTCGTCGAAGCGCAAGACTCGCTGAACGACGCGACCAGTCGCGTCGCCGGTTCGCAGAAGTCCGTCAACGACCAGCTCATCGCCGGCGTCTCCGCAGCAGACGGCTGGGTGCAGTACCTCATCAAGAACAAGCGCCCAGTCAGCGAGTTCAACGACGCGATCGCCGAGATCTACAAGTCGTTGAAAGACGTCGCCGACCGTGCCGGGATGACTTCCGATCTCGACACGTGGATCTCTAAGGCGAGCGAGGCGTACGGCCTCGTCAAGAACCTTCAGAACCTTCCGACGGCGCCGGGCGGGTTCTCGTCGGACCCGATGAACGCATTCACGTCGGTGCCGGACACGAAGGTCGTCATGCAGATCGACGGTCGGTCGTTCGGTGAGGTGGTCGTCACCGGACTGCTCGCCTACCAGAACTCCAACGGCCCGATCCCGATCAAGGTGCGCTGATGGCACTGTCCGCGCAGTGTCGCGTGTACGTAGCGTTCTCCGACGGCCCCCTCGTCGCGTCGCCGACGTGGACCGAGGTCACCGCCTACGTCCGCTCGGTGCGCACCTCGAGGGGCCGCAGCAACGAGCTCGACGACTTCCAGGCGGGCACGGCGACGATCGTGCTCGACAACCGCACCCGCCGGTTCGATCCCGATTACTCGGCGGGCCCGTACTTCGGCAACATCTTGCCGCGCCGGCAGGTCAAGGTCGAAGGCGTCTACAGCGGCGTCACCTACCCCATCTTTCGTGGTGTGACGACGTCGTGGGTGCAGGGCTATCCGGCGCTCGGCCGGGACGCGACGACGACGCTGCAGTGCGCCGACCTGTTCTCGTTGCTCGCGACGTGGGAGCTGCCGCAGGACGCGCACGCAGCGGCGATCGAGCCGCTCGCGCCGACGTTGTGGTGGTCGCTCGGCGATGACACGACGGCGAAGGACAACGCCGGCAGCTACAACGCGCGGTACGGGCAGGGGAGAAGGGCCGCTGCTGCGCTGAACCCGGGCGGCGACGGTGCGTCGCGCATCGACGTCGGGGCCAACGAGGCGGTCACGATCGCTGCCCGCAACCTGAGCTTCGGAACGTCGGGCGTGTACACGGTCAGCTTCTACGTGCAGGCCAATTCCGACTGCCAGCTCGTCGAGTTCTTTCAGACGAACGTGCTGGCCGGTAACCAACGTGCCGACATCGACATCGACGGTGGACGGATCCGCTTCTATCAGGGCGGCGGCGCAGGCGCGAACGAGACGGCCACGGCGACCGGCACGGTGCCGGTGGCCGACGGCAACGTCCACCACATCGCCTGTGTGCGCAACGGCAACACGATCACGATCTACGTAGACGGCGTGAGTGACGGGACTGCGACCTCGGTCAACCCGATGCTCACCATGGACCCGCGGTACGTGACGATCGGGTACAAGGACACGCCGGGCTGGCTCGTCATGGACGAGTTCGCGGTGTTCTACGGGACCGCGCTCACGGCTACGCAGATCGGCGTCCTGGCCGCTGCACGCACGGGGTGGGCGGCAGAGTCTGTCGGGTCGCGCATCTCCCGGTTCACCGACCTGCTCGGCGTCCCTGCCGGGCTCGTGTCGTCGCAGACGTCGAGCAGTTCGGTGGGCGCGTACGTGGATGCGTCCGACGCGCTGTCGGCAATGATCCTCGCCGCCCGGTCCGATCAGGGGCGCCTGTTCGTGTCACGCTCCGGCGTGCTGACGTTCGAGGCGAAGACGGACGACATGGGCGCAGCGTCGGCTGCGACGTTCGCCGACGACAGCACTGCGAACGCTGTGCGCTACAGCGGCTTCGGGCTTGAGCTCGACGAGCGGCTGATCTACAACCTCGTCACCGTCACCGGCGTGGACGACGCCAGCCACACGTCGCGCAACGGCACCTCGCAGACCACGTACTCCAAACGGTCGTACTCGGTGCAGACGGCGTTGCCGTCGTCGAACGCGTGCCGTGACGTCGCCGACCTGTTGACGACCCGCTACGCGACACCGTCGACCCGTGGGCGTTCGTGGACGGTCGCGCCGGAGCGCACGCTGATCGGCTCGAGCACGTTGGCGTGGGCGACGGTGCTCGGCCGCGAGCTCGGCGACATCGTCACGATCAAGCGCACGCCGGCGACCGGGTCGGCGATCACGAAGACGGTGCAGATCACGGCGATCGAGCACGACGTCGTACTTCCCGCAGGCCGCTGGGAGGTTACGTTCAGCGGGGCTCCGGCGTACACGGCCGGCTCGTTCCGTTGGGGCACGTCGAATTGGGGCGGCACGGACGGATGGAGCTGAACCATGCCATGGGCTGACCCGCAGGCGACGCACAACCCGGCGACCGGCACGTCGCCTCCCGCAGCGTGGGGTGACGTGGTGCGCGACTCGTTGTGCTGGGTCGCCGGCGACGCCACGTCCGGCAACAGCAAGCCGATGTGTCGCGTGTACAACAACGCGAACCTCAGCATCGCGACGGCGACCTGGACGACCGTCACGCTCAACTCCGAGCGGTTCGACGTCGGCGGGATGCACAGCACCTCGACGAACACCGGTCGGATCACCGTGCCGTCGGGCGGCGCCGGGGTGTATCACTTGTCCGGCCAGGTGCGGTTCGCCACGAACGCAACTGGCATTCGCGCAGTGCGGTTGCTGTTGAACGCGACCACATCGATCGCGCAGCGCAACAGCAGCGCCACTTCAACCGACCCGTGCCACATCGGCCTGGCCTGCGACTACAAACTGGCGGACACCGACTACGTCGAGCTCCAGGTGTACCAAGCGTCCGGCGGCCTGCTGAACGTCGAGTACGCGTCGGCCGAGTCGCCGGAGTTCTCTGCTCACTGGATCGGCGTCGGATGAGCCTCGCCGAGTATCGGGTGCACGACGGCGTCGACGTCGGCCTCGTCGACCCGCTCGCAGAACGTCTCCTGCGGCTTCTGACGCTGTTCGGTGGGCGGGTGCTGATCATCTCCGGCCGGCGCAGCTACGCCGAGCAGCAGGTGCTGTGGGAGCAGTACCTCGCCGGCGGTCCGCTCGCCGCTCGCCCGGGCACGTCGCTGCACGAACGCGGCGCCGCCGCGGACCTGCGCATCGTCGACAGCTCGGTGACCTGGCGCGAGGTCCACCTCGCCGCCGGCACCTACGGGCTGTGCTTCCCGATCCCGTCCGAGGACTGGCATGTGCAAGCGGACCCCGCGTGGGTCGAACCGGAGGACCACGACATGACCCCGCAGGAGATGGCGCACCTACTCGGCTGCACGCTCGACGGTTTCGGCCGCGCCGTCGTCCCCGTAGGCGACAAGGTCTTTCCGCTGGCGAACGTCGTTGCGTTCATCTTGGACGAGGTGCAGCGCGACGACCTGCTCGTGCAGCGCATCAAGGACAAGCTCGACTCGTGACACCCGAGGCGTGGACCGCTGTCGGCGTCATCGTCACGGCCCTGTCCGGTGTGCTCGTCGCGCTGATCAAGGCACACCGCTCGACCGAGCAGCTCCGAGCGGAGAACACCAGGCAGCACGGTGACAGCTACGACCTGTTGCAGTCCATGGACAACCGACTGCACCACATCGACCTCAAGCTCGACAGCCACGGCGAACGCCTCGCGGTCGTCGAGCAACACCTCAAGGAGCAGCAGTGATCGCGAACCAAGCCACGCGTGCGTGGATCTACCGGGTGCTCGTCGCCGTGCAGCCGCTCGTCGTCGCCTACGGACTCGCCAGCAGCGAACAAGCCGCCATGTGGGCCGCCGTCATCACTGCCGTGCTCGGCGCCGGCCTTGCGACCGCGAACACCTCGACGAAGCCGCAGGAGGGCTGAGCAGTGGGGAACACGATTTATAACATCGCCAAGACCAACCTGTTGGACGACCTGCTGTCGACCGACATCGCGTCGGGCGCGACGTTCAAGGTCGCGCTGCTCGAGGGGTCGACCGCACCGGACCCCGATCACGCCACGGTCGCTGCGGTGCTCGCCGCTGCGGCCGAGCTGACCGGCGCCACGGGCTACGCGGGCGGCGCCGGGGGCAGCGGCCGCAAGACCGTGACGTTCACGGTCACGACCGACAACGCCAACAACCGGTCGGACGCAACCACGGGCACGGCGTCGTGGACCGGCACCAACACGGGTACCGTCCGGCAGCTCCTCGTCTACCGGCACGTCTCCGGGTCCGACGACACCCTGAACATCCCGTTGTTCTGCGTCGACACGACAACCGGCCTGCCGCTCACCCTCGCCACGTCGCCCGCGACGACGGACATCACGATGAACGCTCAGACGTTCCGGGTGGCGTAGACCCGTGCCCGATCAGAAGATCTCGGCGCTCACCGAACTGACGAGCGCCGACACGGCGGACCTGCTCGAGATCGTCGATGTCGGCGACACGACGATGGCGGCGTCGGGCACCAACAAGAAGATCACGGTCGCGAACTTGAAGACCGCGGTCGGCGGGTCGGTCGCGACGGACGCGCTGTGGGACGCGAAAGGCGACCTCGCTGCCGGCACGGGCGCGAACACCGCATCGAAGCTGACGGTCGGCAGCAACGGCACGTTGCTCGTGGCGGACAGCGGAGAGGCGACCGGGCTGCGGTGGGCCACGTTGTCCGGGCTCGTCTACGGGCTCGGCGGCGACGGCGACGTGACCATCAGTAGCAACACGTCGCTCAGCGCGCCGATGTTCTACAACAACCTCACGGTCGACGCAGGGGTCACGCTCACCGTCCTGCAATACCCGATCTACGTCGCTGGGACGTTGACACTGAACGGCACGATCAGCGGCGCAGGCAACGACGCGGCCAACAACGTCGGCGGCGGCATTCTCAGCAACAACCGCCTGTGGCTGTCAGCCGGGACTCAAGGCCCGAACGGGACCACCGGCGCGGGCGCGAACGGTGCGAACACCAGCAACGGCCTCGGTGGCAACGGCGGCGCTGGCGGCTCCGGATGGTCGTCGATCGCTGGCGGCAACGGTGGCACCGTCACCAACCCGAGCAGTGAGCTCGGCGGCGTGAACTCACCATCGCAGATGACCAACGCATGGATCTGCCAAGCGAACGCGTTCGGCGTCACCTCCGGCACGCGCTGGGGCACCGGTTCAAGCGGAGGGACCGGTGCAGGCGACGCTACGGCGGCGGGCGCAGGCGGTGGCGGTGGCGGTGGCGGCGTGTGGATCGCCGCTCGTCGTCTCGCCGGCACCGGGACCATCACCGCCAAGGGCGGCAACGGAGCGAACGGTCGCGGCACCAACGGCGGCGGCGGTGGAGGTGGAGGTGGAGGCGTGGTGATCCTCATCACGCAAGCCACGTCGAACCCGTACACCGTCAACGTGGCGGGCGGCACCGGTGGGACCGGCGCCGGGACCGGCAACGCAGGAACGAACGGCTCCAGCGGCCGCTCCTACGTGTTCCTCGGTGTCGCATGAGACGCGTCTGGATCACCGACCGGCCCTACCCGGCCGACGCTGCCACGATCGCCGCCGCGACGGCGGCGGGCGCTACAGAGATCGTTCACGGCGTCCCGGCGTCCCTCGCTGCGCTCGGCGTCGACACGCTCGGGCTGCACGAGATCCCCGAACCGGAACCGCAACCGCAGTCGCTCGACCCGGCGGGCGCGCTCGCGACCCTGCTCGTCGTCGCCGGCGTGCTCGACATCACCGACGCAGCGAACGCGGTCGGCCGCAAGCCGGAGGACTTGGTGGCGGAAGCGCAAGCGTGGTCCGCAGGCGCAGGGAGGAACAAGCGTGGCTGACAACGTCGCAATCACCGCCGGTTCGGGCACGGTCATCGCGACCGACGAAATCGGCGGCGTCAACTACCAGCGCGTCAAGCCCGCGTGGGGAACGGACGGGACCGCGGTCGACGTGTCTGCGTCGAACCCGCTCCCCGTCGCTGCGTACGGCGAGCTCGTCGAAGCGATCGAGGCGCTGCGCATGGCCGTGCAAGCGTTGCTGCGCTCCGGCGTCGGCCTGTCGACGATGGACCCGGCCACCGGCCGTCTCCGCGTCGAAGTAGCGCAGGCGACCGCCGCCAACTTGAACACCACGGCCACGATCGCGTCGGGCACCGTCACCACCGTGTCGACCGTGACGAACCAAACCCAGATGGGCGGCCTGCCCGCTGTCGATCAGATCCCGGCGTTGATGGCGATCGCTGCGTCGTCGGCCCGCCGCAACATCTCCGTCTCCTGAGAGGACCCGATGACGACCACGAACGGGAACCGCAAGATCCTCGATCTGAAGCGTTGGGAGGTGGCAGCGCCGGCGCCGACGGCGACCGCCGCGGCCCGCTTCGTCGTGTCCTCGCGCCACTACCGCCAGCAGCAGCTGTACGTCGAAAGCGCGACGGCGGCGTGGATGTATCTGCCGGAAGAGGACGGGTGGACGGCGCTCGCTTCACCGGCGCTGGCGGGTACGTTCGCCGCCGGTGCGTGCGGGACCGCCACAGCGATCGGCCCCTCGGGCACGGCGACCGCAGGCACTACGACGACGCTGACGACCAACCTGACGCTGGCACGCGACCTCCGGGGATACAAGATCCACTTGACCGGTGGGCCGGGGGCAGGTGACGTTCGCACGATTGCGTCGAACACCATCGGCACGAACAGCGTCATCACGGTCACCTCGGCGTTCTCGTCGACCCCGACGACGTCGACCACCTACCGGCTCCTCACCCCCCGCTGGTACGTGTTGAACGCCGTCACCGCGAGCGGCACCACGACCGCCAACCTGTTCAAGTTCTACTGCTTCGCCTTGAACACTTGGACCTCGGCTGAGACGGGCGCGACCGATGGTGTCGCCCCGGCCGCGGTGATCGGCACCGACAGCCGGCTCGTGCACACGCCGTCGTTCTCCGACGACGACTTCGTGTCGTTCGCGACCGGCACGGCGACCTCGGCGACGGGCACGACCCTGGTCAACTCGGCCAAGACGTGGACCACGAACCAGTGGACGAACTACCAAGTGAGGATCACGGGCGGCACTGGCGCCGGGCAGGTGCGGACGATCTCGTCGAACACGTCGACGACGCTCACGGTGCCGACCTGGACGACCACGCCCGACAACACGAGCACGTACAGCATCGAAGGCTGCGACGACTTCATCTACTACATGGGCTCGAACGCCGTCACGCTGTACCGCTACAGCATCTCGGGCGGCACCTGGACCACGCTGAGCCCGACCGTCGCACGCGGCGCAGCACCCGGCATCGGCATGTCCGGGCACTGGGTGTGGGGGTGCACGAAGACCGACTGGACCGACGAGTCGAACATCCAGAACGGCCGCTACATCTACTCGTTCCGAGGCGCCGGCGGCGCGCTGCTCGACCGCTACGACATCGCCCTCAACACGTGGTCCGCCGTGTCGTACGCCCCTGCGGTGGAGACGTTCACGACCGGCACCAAGTGGGTCTACAACAGCGACTACATCTACGCGCAGAAAGACGCCACGAACCGGTGGGTGCGCTACAGCATCCCCGAGGCCAACATGGACGGCTGGGGCCAGTTCTTCTACACGCAGGGCGCCGCCGTGCTCGGCGACACGGCGTTCGACGTCACATACCACGACGGCGCCGTCGACATCACGTTCATCCACATGCTGCTGAACACCTCCACCACCCACATCCGGCAGATGGTGATCTGACATGCACATCGCAGACCTCATCACCTTGGCACGCACCCGGTTGACCTACCTGAGCGCGTTGCGCGCCGACGCCGAACGCCTCGGCGACACCGGGCGCGTCGAACAGATCGACGCCGAAGCCGCCGACACCCAGGCCACGCTCACCACCCTCGAAGCGCTGTAAGCCATGAGCCTGCTGCTGCTCTTCGGCGGCTCGCCGCCTGCGAGTGGCGATAGACGCTTACTTGAGGACGGCAACGTCCGGCTCCTCGAGGACGGTTCGGCGCGCGTCACCGAAGGTGCCGGCAGCTCGAGCTCGGCGACGATCG
>Ga0315903_10001135_pt1 | contig 40271 bp, 53 predicted proteins | sample LakEriMetagenome_7_FD_203524 | JGI IMG/M metagenome (GOLD analysis project Ga0315903, IMG submission 203524) | Freshwater fungal communities from buoy surface, Lake Erie, Ohio, United States - Buoy 2 MA119 | ecosystem: Environmental > Aquatic > Freshwater > Lake | place: USA: Lake Erie, Ohio... | reverse complement strand
CGTGGACCAACTCGTGAAGGATCGTCTCCGAGTTCATGCTCGATCGCCTGATGTGGATCTTCCGATCATCCAGCATGGCGATACCGTGCGTCTCACCGAAGCGAGCGTTATGGATCTTATCGGTGCGGACGGTGATCTTCCATTTCTTATTTACCACTTTGACTGTCATAGAAACCTCCTCAGAAGCTGATAAAGCGCGGGCCGTATTCGTCGATAAGACCGATCCCAGTCGTCCAGTTGTGGATCCGTTGCGGACGGTAGGAGAGGGCTTTCGAATAGGGGTCGCCGATGAATCCGGCATTGAGCTCCCAGAAGGTCTCGCCATTATAGCTCCGATAGTTAACCCCGCCCCGGTGAGAGTGACCGCACACGACATTACACTGGTTAAAATCACGGTGTGCGCCCAGCTTCGAATAGTGGCCGTGGATGAACAAGATTCCGTTGATGTAGAGTTCCTCGGTCGGGTCATGGATGGTGGTCACTCCTTCAAATGTCATTCGGGATCGGATAGCCTGGGCGATCAGGTGCTCTCCCTCCGGGCACTTCTCGACGATGCGCTTGAGTATTCTCGCGTCATGGTTGCCCATGAGCTGAAAGCATTTCGCCTTAGGCGCAACCTGCTGGAGCGTCTTCCAGAAGTCCTCGGCCATCTCCCGGGACAGGTCGTCCTCAGCCTTCGGCGTATAGGTGTTCAGCGACCGGGCGAATTTCGAGGCCGAATACTGGTCGGTAAGATCGCCCACCTGGACGATCACGTCAGGCTGTTCCTTCTGAGCGAAGGCGTAGACCATCGATAGCGCGTTCAGGTTCACGAAGGGCAGGTGCATATCGCCCACGACCATGATCTTCTCGGCGTGGTTTAGCCTGACCACGTTCCTGTGGTCTTGAGAGTAAACGATCTCTTTGATCTTCTCAGGATCATCAATAGCCGGAAATGGGTCCTTCTTCTTCGGCTCTTCCTTTTCCTTCTCGACCAGGCCAGCCGCCCGAAGAGCGTTATCCCAGGTCCCGAACAGGATCCCGACCGGGATGCGCGGAAAGATCGCTTGAAAGTCCGAGATCATCGGGACGCGCCCCAGTTCATGCGCGAGCTCCTTCAGCTTTACGACCACGTAGTGCTTCTGGTCCATGCGTGTTCCCCCGCTCTTAGGGTAAGGGGATCACTGGGAAAAAAAAGCCCACTCTCTCGACTCGGTGCGGTAATGCGTTCGGCTTTGATTCCTGACGTGGATGGTCTAACACTGGAGAGAGAGCCCCGGTGGGGCCGACTGGACCGTCCAGTGGAGGAACAGAGCATGACCAACATTCCAGAGATCCATTGTCGCTATGACCGGATGATTCCCATCCATGAGCTGAAGGATCATCCGAAGAACCGGAACAAGCACTCAGACGAGCAGATCGAGCGTCTGGCGAAGCTGTACGAATACCATGGGATCAGACATCCCATCATCGTCTCCGAGCTCTCTGGCTGTATCGTGGCGGGCCACGGACGGAAGCTGGCAGGGAAGAAGGCAGGCTTTGACTCGATGCCTGTGGTGTTCCAGAAGTTCGCGGACGAGACCGCCGAGTATGCGTTTATCCAGGCAGACAACGCGATAGCGTCCTGGGCCGAGCTCGACCTGGCTGGGATCAATGCGGACCTGCCAGACCTGGGGCCGGACTTCGATCTCGAGATGCTAGGCCTCAAGGACTTCACGCTTGATCTGTCAGAGGTAGACCAGAAGCAAGCCCAGAAGGACGAGGAGCAGTCTCTCGTGAGATGCCCGAAGTGCTACGAGGTGTTTGATTCGAAACTAAACGAAGTGACCGAGGGACCGAATGGCCAGGCCTGAACTTGAGATCGACGGTAACCTGGTAGAGAAGCTGGCCTCCATCGGATGCAAGACGACCGAGATCGCTGACTTCGTCGGATGCTCAACCGATACGCTCGACCGACGTTTCGCGGAACAATTAGCAAAAGGCCGAGCATCTCTAAAAATGTCCCTTCGGCGCTGGCAACTGGACGCCGCTCGAAAGGGTAACGCCTCGATGTTGATCTGGCTCGGGAAGCAACTCCTCGGACAGAAGGACACGATCGACATCGCAAGCGAGGGCGCGATCAAGATCAACATGAATTACGAGCGCAAGAAAAAGGAATGAGTGAAGCAGTTGAACAATACTCAAAGCCCTACTTCAGCGACTTTAATCCGCGAGTTATTCCTTATCAGTCTGATGTCGTCGATTTTCTTGATGACTGGGATTTCGGACGAGGTACGCCAGAGATTCTCCTTTCTGGCAGTTATGGATCCGCAAAGTCTATCCTTATGGCTCATCTGGCCGTCCGTCATTGCGTCGAGAATCCTGGAGCGCGAGTCTGTCTAGCTCGTAAGGCGTTGCCGGATCTGAAGGACACGATCTTCAAGGAGATCCTAGAGCACATCACGGAAGACTTCGTCGAGGGTAAGCACTACAGAGTGAACCACTCGATCGCTAAAGTTACCTGGTGGAACGGATCCGAGATTATCTCGAGAAGCTGGTCAGATAAGAAATACAAGAAGGCGCGGTCGCTCAAGCTGTCCATGGTGGTCTTCGAAGAGCTCACCGAGAATAACGAAGACGATAAGGCCGCATTTGATACGCTGAAGGCCCGTCTTCGCCGGATCCCGGAAGTGAAGGAGAACATCCTGATCGCCGCCACAAACCCGGACGGGCCGGGCCACTGGGTTTACAAATATTTCTTCGACAGCGAAGCCAGGACGCGCAAGGTGTTCAAGTCTGTCACGACTGACAACCCATTCCTAGATCCGGTGTACATCGAGCAACTGAAGCAGGACCTAGCCCCTCGAGAGGCACAGAGATACATCTACGGCGAGTGGGTCGAGATCGACCAGGACCGGATCTATTCGGCCTATGACGCCGATAAGAACCACCTAAACACCGCCTACCAGGTGAGGCCCCACCTTCCGATCGTGCTCGCGTTCGACTTTAACATCGGCCACGGTAAGCCCATGTCATCGGCGGCTGGCCAGTGGGACGGGAGGGCCTGGCACTGGTTCGACGAGGTGGTGATCCAGGGAGCTCGGACTCAGGACGCTATCGACGCATGGATCGAGAAGGGCATCCTGACGCACCGGGCGAAGATCATCGTCAGGGGTGACGCCTCCGGGCAGGCCAGAGACACGCGGTCGATCGTCTCAGATTATGACATCATCAGGAAAACGCTGGCCAACTCAGGAGCTACCTTCGAGATGCAGGTCCCTCGGGAGAATCCTCCGGTAAGGAAAAGGCATAACACCGTGAACGCCTATTGCCAGAACGAGGCAGGCGAACGGCGCTTGTTCGTTTACAAAACGGCTCCCGTGACGCACGATGGGCTAAGGCTGACAGCTCTGAAGAAGTCCGGCGATTACATCGAAGACGACTCAAAGCCTTATCAGCACATCACGACCGCCATCGGCTATGCGGTAGTGTACGAGCACAACTTGCTCGGGACCGTAATGGTCGGAAGCTCAAGGAGATAAAATGCTGAACCTTTTGAACCCAAATGTCCGCAGGCAGATCATCGACGAATCCAAGGCAAGTGAGAACGTCGAGCGCAAGAAGGTGAGCTTCGGCCAGTTCGAGATTTTCAAGGATCGGATCCTTCAACAGGTTAAGGCCTACCTCGAGGGGTTCTACTCGAAGGACACGATCCAGAACACGCCGATCGTGAGCTCGGTAAACCTGGCTCGCCGGATCGTGAAGAAGGAAGCCAGCCTTTACCGTAAGGCCCCAGTGCGTGAGTTCTACGGGCTCAGCGAAGAGCAGGAGATGGTCGTCCGTCAGGTGTACGCGGATCTGAAGATCGACACGGTCATGATGAAAGCCAACGAATACTTCAAGCTCCAAGACCAGACTCACCTCTACCTGATCCCTCGCGCTGGGAAGCTGAAGCTCCAGGCCTTGCTCGCTCATAACATCGACGTGGTCCCATCCTCTCAGGACCAGGAGGAAGGCGAGGTTTACTGCATCAACGGCTTCGATCGCAACCTGGCTAACGTCAAGGTGAGCGAAGACGGCGACAGCATGAATGAGCTCATCGCTGACGAAGACGATTATCAGGCAGGCATGAAGGCGATCGCGGTATGGTCGCCTGTGTTCAATTTCGTCATGGATGAGCAGGGGAACATCATGCCATCCGAGAGCTACGAGAACCCGATCGGTGGGGTCGTTCCATTCGTAGACATCAACGGCGGGAAAGACGGCGAATATTGGGTCCGCTCTGGCGCCGCTCTTACCGACTTCACCATTCAATTCAACGCAGGCCTGACCGACCTTGGGAACGTGGTGCGGATGCAGGGCTTCGGCCAGGCATGGCTCAAGGCTCCCTCTAACCTGATCCCGAACAACATTCAGATCGGGACCAACTTTGTGCTTCGTTTGCCCATTGATCCTAACAACCCGGTCGAGACCGACTTCGGCTATGCTAACGCGAACCCGGATCTGCAAGGCTCTCTCTCCTACCTCGAGGGCCTCCTGTCTAGCTTCCTGACCAGCCGTGGCGTGGATCCGAAGGTGGTCAATGCTAAGATGGACTCGGTCAAGTATAGTTCTGGATTCGAGCGTCTCCTCGCCATGGTCGAGCAGTTCGAGGCCAGCGAGTCCGACATCGCCGCTTTCAAGGACGCCGAGCAGAAGCTCTTTAAGATCATCGTGGCCTACCTGAACACCTACGGCGGGACGAGCGTTCTCCCTGGCTACCGGGTCGCTCCGATCTCCGAGGATGCCTTCATGAGCATCACCTACAAGAAGCCTTCTAGCGTGGTCTCTGAAGCCGAGAAGCTCCAGAACATCCAGCAACGGAAGGAGATGGGCCTTATCACTCAGGTGGAAGCTATCGCCTTAGATCGCGAGATCGAAATGGATGACGCCGAGGAGATTTACCAGCGGATCCAGGAAGAGTCTGGTCGGGAGATCGAAAGAATCGTGCCAGCTAAGGCCCCACCAGCGGCTGAAGTGGAAGACGAGGAAGACGAGCTCGAGGCTGAAGACTGATGGCCGAGCCGGGGATCAAGCTCACGAAAAGCCGAGTGTCTCAGAAGCTCGACTTAAACGAGCTGACTGGCCGGGACATCTCATCTGATCCGGTTCTGGTCCGTAAGATCGCCCAGGGCGTGATCGACTACATGGTCGACCGGGCCAAGGAAGGGCGAGGCCTGGGCCGCAAGGACCTTAAAAGCCCTTATTCCAAAGCCTATGCGAACAGCCTTTCCTTCAAGGCCGCAGGCAAGAGCCGGAACCAGGTGAACATGACGCTGACCGGGGATATGCTCCGATCGATCGACATCCTCGAGGAGGACGGTGCATCGGTCGTGATCGGCATCGACGACGAGACAGACGCACCGAAAGCCTACGGACACCAGACCGGATTCGAGGGCCATCCGACGATCCCGAGCGGAAAGTATAAGCGCCCCTTCTTCGGCGTTACCAGCGACGAGGTAAAGCGCGAGGTGCTTCCGAAGTTCAAGGCCGAGATCGACGCGAGCGCAGGGGCCAGGACGATCAGCTCGCTCGAGAGCCAGGAGAAAGCCGTGGAGTTCGTGCGTGGCCTTAGGACGCTTGAAGACCTGTTCGGCCTGGTGGGCGGTCTAGAATGAAGCTCGTCTTCAATAAGGCCAGCCTAGACCGACTCGAGAAGGACACGAAGGATCGGATCAATAGGGTCATTCAAAACCCTCAACTGATTAACGAGCTCGGAAAGATCGCAGTCGACACTCTGAAATTCACAGCCAGGAAAGGGATCTCGCCAGAGACAGGGGAGCGTTTTAAGCCATTATCTAAAAGCTGGAAGAATGAGAGAGAGAAGATCGCAGAAGCTAGCCCAACCCATCCAGCCTATTCTAAGACCAGATCCAACCTTACCCTAACCGGGCAACTCCTCGACGCGATCAAGTTCACGTATTCCGTAACCACAAAAAGCATTTTCATCAGGCTCTTCATGGATGGCACTCATCAGCCATACCGGAAGAAGTACATGGAATCATTCACAAGAAAAACAAAGCGCGGAAAGACAACCGTGAATACTGGCCGGTCTGGATTCTATAAGGTCGGAAAAGAGATCAGCAACCTAAAGCTAGCGCAGTACGTTAGCGAAGCCGGAAGGCCGTTCTTCGGCTTCTCTGAGCGCCTAAAAGATAAGCTACTTACACAGATGAAAAAGGTTGTCATTCGCTATATCCGTCGTAATCTCTAACCAACACTTGAAAACCATAGGAGGATAATCAAGAATGGAAGAAATGAACGGGGCCAGTGGCCACCAAGTCGAAGGCAGTGCCGGAAGCAAGGACAGTTCAAGCGACAGCGTGAAGTATGAAACCTATTCGCGCGCGATCGGGGAAATCAAAGCCCTGAAAGCAAAGCTGAATGAGTTTCAGGCAAAGGAACACGAGCGCGAGCAGACGGTACTAGCGGAACAGGGCAAGTATAAGGAAGCCCTGGAGGGTGTTTTGAAATCCAAGCGGGAGATCGAAGACGCACTCAAGGCCAAGGATGCAGCCTATGCTAAGACCATCTTCCAGAAGGAGGTTAAGCAATTAGCCCTCACCATGGGAGCGCGCAAGGAAGCCTTGGATGACATCGTAAAGGTAGGCGACTGGTCCAGCGTTGAGATCGACGAAAGTTTCAATCTTAACACTGAACAGCTAAAGACTCAGATCGCGAACCTTGCCAAGTCAAAGCCTTACTTCTTCGCGACTGGAGCACAGAAGCCGGGTGATGTTCACTTATCGGCTGGGACGTTCTCCGGGGAGAAGCCTGTAAAGGAACTCACGAAGGACGAATTGATTGAGAAACTGAAAACCCTGAAACCATAAAGGAATAAAACATGGCTGACGTAATCACTGGGAATACCCAACTATCCGCAACCAAGAACGATCTAATCACTAGCCTCGTCCAGAAGGAACTCAAGTTCCGGGCAAAGCTCCTCGCCAGCGTTAGCGATCTCTCCAGCTACGCCGGAAAAGGAATGAAGTCGATCAGCTTCCCAAAGCTGTCCAGCTTCACCGTTGAAAACCGCGCCTCTGCTGTTCCTGGAACCATCCAGGCCCTGAGCGCTACCACTGACAAGCTCGACCTTAACCTGAACGCTTACGTGTCTTGGTTGATCGACAGCTCTGATGAGATCCAGTCGTCCATGGACGTCCAGATCGAAAACGCTCTCCGCGCAGCTTCCGCACACGGTCGCTATGTCGACGAGCAGATCATCGCTGTCCTCGAAGCAGGTGCTGGCCTCGATGTGGGCGCTGCTCCTCTCACTGCTGACTTGATCCTGGATGCTCGCGAACAGCTCCTGAAGTCTTTCGCTGATCCTTCCGCTTGCGTTATGCTCATCGGACCGGACCAGGAGAAGGCCATGCTGAAGATCGCCGAGTTCGTGCGCGCCGATTACTACGGCTCGTCCAACATCCCAAGCGGACAGATCGGAACCGTGTACGGAATGCCCGTCATGGTTCACCAGGGCGTCGCCGCTGGTAAAGGCTACTGGTACGCGAAAGACGCTGTCGGTATCGCTTTCCAGAAGGCTCCGAACATGGCTGAACAGCCTGCTATCGAGTACGGAACCAGCGCGAAGAAGGTCGCTATCGACCAGCTCTTCGGTGTTAAGGCTCTCCAGACTGGCGAGCTCGGTGCTGCTGCTGGCAAGTCGCCTCTCATCGTAAAGATCTAATAAATAACCGGAATGGGACGGGATACGCTTCCGACAGCCATTCCGAATTTCATCACCGCCGGGAGCCCGATGGGCCTCCGGCGGTCGATGCTTATGAATAATGCAAGGATGGGAGCCCATGTTAGATACTTTGACATCGGGCAAGTCACGCTTAACGGACGCCTGGTCTGGATCGCGTGGTTCTACGAGGACTTCGATCCTCAAAAGGTTAAAGAACTGGAGGGGGCCAAATGAGTCTTCCAGGCTCTCAACAGGACAGGGAATACGGGAAGTTTCGCGAAGGCGAGGATGGAAAGCCAGCTATTGCGATCATGCCCGCTGGCGACTCGCTGAACGTCGAGACAGCCGGGATCAAGTGGGACGAGATCATCACAACGTTTCCGGCTGCGAATATAGACGTCTTCACCTACAGGCTCGGTGGCGTGACTGTTCAGACGGTAACGGTTACTTATGAATCAGCAGCGAAGAAGACGCCTGTAAGCGTTTTGAAGGTGAGGCTATAATGCCTTGGAGATTCGACACACAACTCGGCGACCTGGTCTTCGTGATAAAGCCTGACGACGTGTCGGATCCTGCCAACATTACACTCGGTGAGTCTGGGATTTCTGATCTCGCCATTGATACTGGCAGCCGAGCAAACGATTCTTCGATTTTAGACCAAGGCCAGCGCGTGATAGAGGTAGGAGTATAAGATGGCAATCCTACGAGTTCCACGAATTACAACGGCTCAACGGGTGGGGCTCATGCTCCTCGACGGGGAGATCGTTTACGATACAGATAAGCTAAAATTTTACGGTGGCGACGGTGTCACGCTCGGCGGTGTTCCGGTAGGTGTTGGGATCCCAGACGGTGGCGATCAGGGCGACCTCCTCGCAAAGTCTTCTTCCGTTGATTTTGACACGGAGTGGATTAGCCAGGATTCGCTTTCCCAAGAATGGCAGACCGAAGCGTTCACGCTGACGGAAGCCCATATTTTAGAAAAGAAAATCGCTCTTCAGTATGAGCCAAAATCAGCTCAAGCTGTGCGGTTTTTGCCTGATGGTGGACCGGAGCAGAGGTTAGGTCTTGACTACATCGTGAGCGGTTCTGAGATACTCTGGACTGGTCTTACGCTTGATGGATTCCTCGAGATCGGTGAAACGATCCGGGTCATCTATCCGGCATAACAAACAAAACAGGATGGGAAATAAATGAGCGAACCAAATCAAATCAAAAAGAAGTATCTGGCGCCGGAAGTAATCAATTACTTTGACGACCAGATTGATGCAGTTGAGGGCCAGGTGTCTCAAGAGATTCTTGACCGCCAGGCTGGCGATGCGTCCGCAGTTTCTACTGCTAACGCATACACTGATACCAAGCACCTCGAGCAAAAGTCCTACATCGATTCTGCTGATGCTCTGAAAGTCGCTAAGGCTGGCGACACCATGACCGGGAAGCTGACCTCGCTTCCTTCGACTGGTGACACTGCTTTCGAGACTTACAAGCAAACGACTCCACGGGCTTTTGGCCTGGTTGCTCGCGAGCAGGCGATCGCAGGAATCTATAACCAGTATTATATTGTGAATGATCCGGCTCCGTCTACTAGCGGAACGATCAACATGACCACCGGAGGAAACGTCTATCTCGGCGATGTTGTTTCTGACGCTAACTTCAAGGGCTCGGTCTGGCGCATTGACAACGGTCGCAACGAAGCCGTTGCAGTCACCGTTCAGTCTTACAATAACCCAGCCTTCTCGATCAGCTTCACGGCTCCCGCCCATTCTCGGATCTTCGTGATCAGCCCTGTCAGGGTTACTCACATTATGACCACCTCGTATGGGGCGGTGAATAAGTCTGCGAACACTACGGTGTTCAACTGGTCCGGTCTGTACGGAAGCGCTGAGATGCTTTCGAAGACCGACATCCAAAGCGGAAAGATCAAGCTCACCGGACTGTCTGGTGCGCCCTCGATGCCTTCTGCTGGAGAAGACGTTGCGGTCAAGAAGTACGTGGATGATCAGGACTCGGCCAAGCTCCTTGAGGCCAAGTCCTACGCTGACGCTGGTATCCTTGTCGAAAAGACTCGTGCCGAAGGCGTTGAGGCAGGACTCCAGTCCCAGATCAACACCGAGAAGGGCCGTATCGACGCGATCATGGACGCTTCTCAGGCTGACAAGGACTCATTCGCTGAGATCGTTGCGCTGATCAACTCGGTTGATCTCGAGAACGACAACGCGCTTGCGTCCGTTGTTTCCGGCCTTCAAGATGCTGACAGCGCCCTTTCTGGACGCATGGACACAGCCGAAGGTGAGATCGATGCCCTCCAGTCTGAACTGGCTCAAGAGATCAGCGACCGCCAGGGTGCAGTTTCTGCTCTCTCCTCCGGTCTCTCTTCTGAGGCATCGGATCGGGAAGCTGGCGACCTTGCTCTCTCCGGTCGTTTGGATGCTCTCGAAGCCAATCCGATCACCTTCCACAAGGATGCTCCTAAGACCTTGGGATCTGTTGATCTGATGTTCGTCGACCTTGAGTTTGAAGCTCGTCCTGGCTCGCTCAATGCCTTTATCGGTCGCCTCGCAATCCATGAAGGTGTGGACTATGTCCTGAGTGTTGTCGCTGGCAAAACTCGCCTGACTTGGTATGGATCTTTGGTGAGCCCAAACGGTGCGGAATCTGTGGAAGCTGGTGATAAGTTCTACGCGAATTACGCAAAGGCCTAATATAGGTTGAAACTGGTGGCCCCTCCGCTACGATGTGGTGGAGGGGTTCACTTCAAAAGGGGAAAGAATGGCTAACATTTTTGGAAATCTCGAGCTAGAAGCGGTAGTCCAGACCAAGGATAAGACAAGGCTAAACGCTTCCAAGTCATTCTCTCCTAAAGGTGAGCAGCCGATCGACCAGGTAAAGATTAGCCCGGAGACAGGGGTGGACCTGATCGCGGTCCAGGGCACTGGAAACCCGAAGGACTGGTTCCTTGACTGGGAATACGCCACCGCCGGGACGAAGACCGTGACTCTCGAGATCAAGGCCGGGCCCCATACTGAAACTTTTACACGGTCGATCGAGGTCGTGACACCCGAGCAGGACAAGCTGTTCTCGAAGGATTCGGACCTGATCCAGTTCGAGCCGGACATTCTCAAGTGGCTTCCGGCTGGAAAGAGCACCTATAACAACATTCACCGCAACGCCCAGTACCTTATCCTCGACTGGCTCGACTCGATCCGGGTCTGGCGTACAGACGGGACCAAGCTCACAAAAGCGGATCTCTCCCTCACTGATGACTTGAAACAGCTCTCGATCTATATGACGCTTGAGCTTATCTTTATGGGTATTTCTAATCAAGTCGACGACGTGTTCCTGAACAAGGCCAGAATGTACGGACAGAAGGCGCTCCTGGTCCAGGGCCGTGGCCGTATCCAGGCTGATTTCAACGGAAACGGTACGCTGGAATCATCCGAGGGCGCTGACCTGCGCTCCTTTACGCTGGTGCGTCGATGAGTCTCACGGCGGTTCGTCCCTACGTAACTGCCAGGATGACCGAGCTCGGATACGTCGAGCATACGGACCCATTCAACGATCAGAACATCCCATCAGCCATTATCGACGGGGCTTTTCACCAGGCCATGCTCGAGATCAGTGGCGTGGAAAAGAACAATGAGGCGCAGGGCGTCGAGGTTCCGGTCAGGATCAAAGCCTTCTTCAAGGGCTACCGGACACCAGAGGAAGCGCTGGATCAGTCAATCGTGAAGTCCGAAGAGATCGTGGTCGGGATGCTCCGGGCCGAGAACTTCTTCAACTTTAGCCCAGCCATCACTGGGGTCTTCCTTGACTCACTGAGCTTTGAACCCTACGATGAGGAAAGCAACGACAACACGATCCAAGTGGTTTTCGTGTTTCGGTTCAAAGTATGGATCTGCGTCCAGAACTAAAAACGAAAGCCCAAAGGAGGGGTGATCATGGCCTGTAATTCTAACAAGTATAACCTCGGTATTCGGAACATCATTCTCGGTTCCGATCGTCCTCAAAAGTTCTGCGTCTTCACCAAGGCAGACGAATCCAACTCCCTCGACGGGAAGTTCTTCGTCGTTCACGAGCCCGTGACTCAGGCGAAACATTACTTCTGGTTCAACACCTCCGGCGGCTCTGCTGTCGATCCTGCTGTTCCGAATGCTACCGGGCATGAAGTGGCCATCGCTACTGGCGCCTCGAAAAGCGCTGTGGCTTCGGCTCTCCAGGCTGTAATTGACCCGCTCGCATGGGTTGTCGCTACCGTTTCCGGCAACGAAGTCGAGTGCTACATGACTGCAGACGGCTACGCTTACGAGGCCCGGGATGCTCTCGATCCTACCAAGAAGACCGGCTTTTCCATCACCGTCGCTCAGTTCGGCTCTGTCGCTACCGACCTCGGTGGAACCAATGGCGATATCACCTTTACCGTTACCGAGCAGACCAAGGAAATCAAGGCTCCTCAGACTGGCGACTTCGTCCTGGCTGAGATTCGCCGTGGCGCTTCTGTGTCCGCTTCGTTCGAGCTGAAGGACTCTTCCGTTGAGTCCATTCGCCGGGCGCTTAACTTCTACGGAAGCACCGTAGTAACCGACGACGCCGCTTCTGAGGTGATCTCTGGATACGGATCCTCGAACCTGTTCAAGTCGACTGACGATGTGGCTGACAAGCTCGTCTTTCGTCCGACCGACAAGGCCGCAGACGCTGACGCTTCCGAAGACTTCACCATCCATAAGTGTAAGCTGAAGCTGGGAGAGCAGACCTTCTCTGCTGAGAACGAATATATCCTGCCTATTGAAGCTATCGGATACCTCGACAGCTCGAAGTCTGGATTCGCTAACCTGTTCTCTTACGGGGACGCGGCTGCTCTTCCTGACGCATAATTAAGGGGATCTAATGGAACTGGTTTTTGAGGCGAAACCAAAGAAGATCAAGGTAAAGGTATCCGGCTCCGAGTACGAGATGAGAGTCCCTCGTATTTCGGAGTCGGAGGCCCTCCAGGGTAAGGTCGCATCGGCTGATCCGAAGGATGTGAAGGAAGTCTACGTCGACTTCTTCTGCTCCCTCGGTCTCGATAAGGCCGCCCTCGAGTCGTTCGACGTCCTGGATTTCCAGGAGTTTATCGGCTTTGTTCTGTTTCCAAAAAAAAACTAACTGAGCACAAGCTCATGAAGGCTGGTCTGGCCCATTTCTACGGCTGGACTGATGACTATATCGACAGCCTTCCGGTTGATGTCGCTCTTGATTACTGGCATTCGATCACGGCTATCGAGGCGAGGCAGTGCCTGGTGCAGTCTAACCTCCTGATGATGCCACACGTCGAAGGCAAGGAACGCGAGCGGTATCATAAAGAGCTTGAGAAGCTGGCTAATCCGGTGCGAAAATCGGAAGGAAAGAAGCTCACGAACAAAGAGCTCATGGAAATCCTAAGCCGACGATAAGGAAGTCATGGAAAAAATCGAACTAGAGATAGTGCTAGACGATGGCTCAGTAAGGAAGGCCTTCGCTACTATTCGCAAGGAGGCCGAGACCACTGAGAAGGAGGTCGCCGCTAGCCTTGGATCTCTGGCTAATCCGATCAAGGCCATGGGCTTCAATGCCTATATCGACCTTGCCAGGACTGCGCTCGACGCCACGGCTTCGCTGGCTCGCGGTATGCGCGACATGATGCTCGAGGCTGAGAAGGTCCGGGTCGTTAATGCTCAATTCGCAACGATCACTCAGCAAACGGGCATAGCCACCGAGGCATTCAATCAAGCCATAATGGCATCCATTGATGGCCTTATGGACGATGAGGACGCGCTTGATCTGGCTAATCAGGCGATGATCCGGCTGGGCCTTACTGCCCAGAGACTTCCTCAGATTTTCGAGCTAGCCCGTAAGGCTTCAGCCGCAGGATTCGGAGACATGAAGGCGAATACCGAGGCCTTCATTTATGCTATCCAGACCGGGAACGAGCGGGCGCTGAAGCAGCAGGTTGGCCTGGTGGTCGATCTCTCATCAGAACAGAAGAAGTTCGCGCAGAGCATAGGCCTGACCGTTAACCAGCTTACAGAACAGCAACGGGCATTCGTTAACGCTAACGCCATCCTGTCCGAAGCGGAGTTTAGATTCGGCAAGGTAGACGGTAGCATCAAGAAATTCAGCGACTCGACGACCAGGCTCTCCGTTAATCTCGGGAACCTGAAAGAGATCGGAGCGCTTGCATTCGAGAGCGTGTTCGGTGGCCTGATCCAGTCCTACATCGACAGGTTTAATCAGTCGGCATCGCTTACCATTAACAGCACAAAACAGATTTCGATGACTCAGGAGAAGGCCGCAGAATCTGCTGCCATTCTTCGCGAGCGGATCGCGCTTCTGAACAAAGAACTCATGGCTCCTGATCTCGCCGCAGGAACAGAGATGGGCGTCGATGATCGCATGGCGAATCTTACCGTCCAGCTTCAGGCGGCTGAGGCCGCACTCTCTCAGCTCGAGGTAAAGTTCAGCGCCACCACTCGCTCGATTGAGTCTGATCCTCTGGCTAAAAGGATCTCGCTTTATCAGGAAGAAGCAACGGCAAGGGCTAAGAGCAACGCGCAGAGACTCCAGGAAATGGATCTCGCTGAACAGAGAGCTATCCAGTTTAATCAGGCCATGCTCGGCTTCTCTCAGCAGGAGAACGCTAATCGCCAGGCTAACCTGGCTTTCATCGCTGACGGAAATCAGCGACAGGCCGAGATGGAGATCCTATACCAGGATCAACTGAAGCAGATCGTGGAAAAGGGCCTGAACGACCGTCGCCAGATCGAGCAGAATTTCTCGAACGAGAGGGGCTTTTCTCAGCAGGAACGCTATCAGCTCGAGCAGGCTCAGGTGGCGGCACAGAATCAGGCGATCCTGAATGCCCAGCTCAACTATCAAATGAAGTCCCAGGGCGTCTGGGGGGCTTATGTCCAAAGTACAAAGGAAAAGCTCGCGGACGTCGGGAACTATATCAAGCTTACATTGGTCCAGGGGATTGGATCAGCTCTCGCCAGCGTAGGCGGTGCGCTTGCCAGGGGCGAGGACGCATGGGTCGCGTTTCGGAATAGCTTCCTCGGGATCCTCGGGGATATTGCCATCAATATGGGGAATATGTTTATCGCCATGGGTATCGCGAACCAGGCTATCCCGATCTTCGGTAACATAACCGGGGGCGCAGCTATTGCCGCAGGTGCGGCTCTCGTCGTTCTCGGCGGGTTGCTCAAGGCGTTCGGCGGTGGGGCAGGTGGCGCTGCAACGGCTGGCGGTGGTGGCGTCGGGGCGAGCTCCTCGACCACTCCAGAGGCTCCGGCATTCGATGCCACAGCCATGGTCGGAGAGGGCGCTGTACGGGCTCCTCAGACAGTCGTTAACTTCCAGGTGATGGGCGACATCCTGGACAGCTCAGACACTCAGAATCGGATCGTAGCGCTTCTAAACGACGCCATTGACTCGAAGGGCGCAGTCGTTAGGGGGATGGCTTAAATGGCTTTGCTTACTCGCTCGAAGTTTTATTTTGGGGTCCAGATTGATTCAGATAATAACATCCTTGATATCGACGAAGGAACGGGAGTTGTATCTGTCGCTCTTGCTGTTAAGGCTTACGCCCCCAGCGAGCTCGCAGTCGCTCTCTCTTCGGCGCTGAACTCATCTGGATCCCTCACTTACACCGTTACTCTCAATCGCACCACACGGCTCTTGAGAATCACAGCCAGTGGGACATTCTCGATCCTTCGATCGTCTGGACCGAATAGCGCCTCCAATATCTATTCGCGCCTGGGCTTCGCCGGGTCTGGTGATCTCACTGGCTTCAGTCAGTACGACGGGACCACGGCGATCGGGTATTCCTACGAGCCTCAGTTCTACCTACTCGACTACGTGCCACTGGACCATAACGTCAAGAGCGTGAAGGCCTCGATCAATGAGACCGGGTCGGGAGCGGTCGAGGTGATCCGGTTCGGGACCAAGCGCTACATGGAGTGCTCGATGGATTTCATCACTGACCGGAAGTTCATCGGTGACGACATCTGGACTAGCAACTTGACTGGGGTCGCTGACGCGCTTCGGTTCATGGGCTTTGCCATCGAGAAATCGACCATCGAGTTCATGCCTAACGGATTAGACGTTGCGAACTATTCGAAGCTGGTTTTAGAATCCACGGAAAGCGACTCGCAGGGTACGGGCTTCAAGCTGTTGGAAATGATCGACTACGGCGAAGGACTTTACCGCACGGGGCGCCTAGTCTTTAGGGAGGTTCTGTGAGCGTAATCAACGGGCAGAAAGCGGACGCGGCGACATTTAACGCGGCCTTCGCATCGAAACAAGACGATAACACCATGTTCGGAGTCCAGACGCTCAGCGAGGCCGGAAGCGGTGCGACCGTTTCGAACGTCCAGCAGGCGATCAACGACGTGATTGCGTCCGATGCTCTGAAGATCCCACTGTCTCAGAAGGGCGCAGCTAACGGCGTGGCCGAGCTCGGGGTGGACGGGAAGGTCCCGGCGGCTCAGCTTCCGTCCTATGTCGACGACGTGATCGAGGTGGCCACCTTCGCAGCACTCCCGGTGACTGGTGAGACCAGTAAGATTTACGTCACGCTTGATACTAATTACTCCTATCGGTGGTCAGGATCCACCTACGTCTTTATCGGTCGCCCGATCGTCAACACGGACGAGCTCGCGGAAGGGACCACGAATCTTTACTTTACCGATGGCCGGGCCCAGGGTGCGGTGGTCACTCAGGTGATCACTAACGGCGTCATTGATAAGGCCCCATCTGAAGATGCGGTCTTCGATGCACTGGCGCTCAAGCTGAACACCGCCGACTTCGGGACCAGCTTCGACACAGCCTTTGGGCTCAAGGATACGGACGACTTGGGCGAGGGGACGACGAACCTATACTTCACTGACGGACGCGCCCAGTCTGCAACGATCACTCAAACCATCACGAACGGGGTGGTGGATAAAGCTCCATCATCAGACGCGGTCTACGATGCCCTGACTCCTCTGATCTCTGGCCTGTCAGGCAAACAGCCTTCGATCCAGTTCAAGGATGAGGGCGTGAACCTTGGATCTGCCGGGGGGGTAAACTCGATCGACTTCGTCGGTCCCGGAATCGAGGCCACACTGGTCGGATCTGCTATGACCGTTACGGTTAACGCCACTGGGACTGGTGGAGGTTGGACTTCCTACATTAAACTAGATTTATTCCCTGATGCTTCTGTGCCCATTGATTCAACAAAGGGTCAGCAGAAGTGGCTGATACAGAGCGCGTTCGCTTCTGGCACTCAGCTAAGCGCTCTTTCTTTTGGATCAATTCCTCCAGCAGATGGCTCCATGATTCGTCTTATCGGCAACTCTGATACAAGCTGGATTGAGGTTTTGAATAATGACGCCGCTAATGGCTGCATCTTAAACGGAAGCCCGGCTCGGATTCTCAAGTATCACGTGATGGATTTTGTTTACGATGCTACTCTCGCTCGGTATATCGAAGTGAACAGGAACTTTTAAGGGGTAAAGAATGGCACTGAATAGTAACTTTCGGACACTGACAGCAGACAACATCGAAGGCCTGGTCGATAATCGTAACTACCTAAAATCGAGCTTCGAGAACGGAACGATCCAGGGCTGGACCGAGATGGCGGTCACGCTCACCTCTGGGCTCCCGACCGGGACGCCTACGATCTCATCGACAGCCGCCGCATCTATCGCGCTGTCGGCTACTTCTATCACTCCGCTCTCTGGCTCGCGCTCGCTTCTAGTTACTGGCGCTGCCGGATGGACCGCAGGCCAGGGCTTCATCTCCGACGAGTTTACGCTTGATCGGATGGATCTCGGCAAGCCTCTGACCGTTACATTCGACTATGAGCGGGTGACCGGAACGCTTAACTTCTCAGGCACTCTCGGATCTCAGACCTTGATGGTCTACATCTACGACGCAACTGCTGGCGGCGCTAACTGGATCCAGCCTGCTGGCTTCCTCGGCATGAACCAGTCGAGCGGTCCGGGTCGTGTGACTGCTACTTTCCAAACTAGCGTTGTCGCTGGCCAGAAATATCGTATTGCCGTTATTGCTTCTCAGGCTGTTGGCTCCGCTTGCTCGCTTGAGTTCGATAACTTCACCTGCTCTCGAGTGACAGCCCCCATCGGCCCTGTCGTGACGGATTGGGTGAGCTATACTCCGACCGGGTCGTGGGCCAATACAACTTACGCAGGTATTTGGCGCAGGGTTGGCGACACCATGCAGGGCCGAGTCAGGCTTCAGTGTTCTGCTATTCCAACAAACACTCAGCTTACCGTTAATTTGCCGGCTGGATACACTGTTGATCTTTCAAAATATCCCTCCTCTCAGCCCGCAACGGTGGGTCTTGCTTATGTGGAAGATTTTGCCCTGACCGGATACGATGGGTTTACATTTGTTTTTAATGCCACCTCTATTGGTGTAAAGGTGGAAGATTCTGCCGCCGGATATGCTAGAAGCGCCAACATAACCGGAAACGCAATTCCGTTTGCTTGGAACAACCAAGATTACATCGTTTTGGATTTCAGCGTAATTATTGCGGGATGGTCCTCCTCGGTGCAAATGTCAAACGACACCGACACTCGGGTGGTGGCGGCTTCTATTTACGGCGTAGGCGCAACCGTACCTGTTGGAATTGTTAATTTTCAAACAATTACTGCCGACACTCACGGGGCTTATAGCGCTGGAGTTTACCGATTTCCAGTAAGTGGTCTTTATAGAATTTCGGTTAACGGATTCAAAACTTCTGGCGTTACCTCTGACTGTTATTTAAGAATCAACGGTGTTGACGTTAGCTTGATGACAACCGCTTCCACTGGTGGAACGCAAGGATCCGGAACCCTTGTCACTAAACAGAACGCAGGAGATACCGTTGCTATCTATAACAATACGGCAACATGGACTCCTGCATCTAATAATTGGCCGTGGCTTTCCATCGAGCGACTCTCCGGCCCGTCCGTGGTGGCGGCGAGCGAGACGGTGGCAGAAATCAGAGAGAACAGGGCAGGAAGCGTTATTGGAACATCTACGACCAAAATTTCATACCCAACTGTAATCAAAAGCACACATTCAGCATGGGATTCAGTAAACAATAGGTTTGTTGCCCCTGTGTCTGGTACTTATAGCGTTTCTGTTATTGCACAAGGAACATCCGCAGGATCAGAGCGACCATTTGAAATTTATGCGACAGTAAACGGATCAGCGTCGTGGTCACTGTCTACGGTAAAAAGAGAGCCGAATGTCGCAAGTACATTCGGTGCATATGGAGACAGATACACAAACAATATGTCGGGACTTATTCCAATGAACGCTGGAGACTATTTGGAGGTTTTTGCAATATCTCCAAACGGAAACCTAGGCCTCTATCCTTTAGCTGGAACAAACAAGATTTCTATCATTCGAGGCGGCAATTAAACCATGAAAAAAGTAATCATTAAAAACAAAGAAGGACAACAAACTCACGGCGCAGAAATGCTCGATCCTCAAGCGTGGATCGCTGACGGTGTCGCAGGTAACTGGTGGGGCAAGCCCGAGCGGTGGGTGCTTCACAAGGACGAGCCGATGGCCGAAGGCTACGACGAGGACGATGTTCTTGAAGAGCGCACGGTGGAATACTTCCCAGCCATCGACGCCGTTATGGACGACGCTGGCGCCATCGTCCAGGAAGCCATCCCAGCTCGGACGCATCGCGAGGTAAAGCTCCGCGCCGAGTACACCGTGGAAGTCGTTGACATTACAGAGGCCGTGGCGCTGGAAAAGCTGTCGACTGAAGCTCTGCGCTACCTCGAGAGCACGGACTGGAAGGTTCTTCGACACATCAGGCAAAAGGCGCTTGGCATTACGACTAGCATGAATGATGAAGAATACTTAGAATTTGAACTGGGCCGTGTCGAGGCGGCGAACAAGGTGGTGAGATAATGCTTTGCGATCTGATTAAAAATGAAAACGAGCTATATGGATACTCGGCTATGGCTATGAATCAACTGCGTGAGTCAGATCCTGAAACGGTGAAGGCCTATGTTGAAGCTTTTAATTGCGCAAATGAATATATTGGTTTTGTAAATCAGCCGGAAGTTTTGGCCCTTTACTCTCAAGCTGTTCGACTTATCAAGCAAAACAAGAATAGCGAATTTTATAATTATTTTGCGCGTAACTTTTCCTCGCTTCTTTTTGATATTGCAAAAAAGCACGGGAGCGATGAGATCAAAAAACACGGGGAAAAAATGCTCGAGATAAGCATAAATTATCCAAAATCAGACCTTAAAGACGTGAAGTGGGGCGTGGCGTAATGGCAACTTACAGCAATAACACTACAATAAAGTTCAGGCAGGGCGTAACTCTTATCGACAACGCCTCGTACACAATCCCAGCCGGGTGTTATGGGATTATTTCATGGATCATCGTTTCTGGCCCTCTAGACAATGGATTCGGAGGAGGTAGCGCGAGTGTAAAACTAGATGGGTTTACTATTGTAAGTCAATCAAATGGGGTTCCATCAAATCCCGATGACGGTGCGGTGCAGATATATGTTCCAGAAGGAAAGGTTATAACAACAGAAGAAAGCGGCAAGGGTAGCGCCTACGCGCTTGTAACAGTTTTCCAAAACACGCCATGAATAAGATCGACGGAAAAACCTCCATTCCTGTTTTCGTAATCGGTGCGGCGGTTCCGTCTTTCGTTGCCTTTGTTCTCTGGCTCTCCTCGATCAGCTATTCAGCGACAGGAGCCGAGGCTAAGGTCCAGGAGCTCGAGAAGAAACAGGAGGCTATGAGCTCGCTCCTGTTAAGCGTGAAGGAAGACCTTACGCTAATCAAATACAAGCTAAAGATTGAAGGAGACGAGAGTGGAAAATAAAGGCGTTAAGGAAACAAAGGAAGCCCTGGTCGGGTTTATCAAGCTGGCGGCTATGCTGGCAACCGAGTTCAAGGATGGCGTGCAGGCAACAGACATCGCTCCGATCGTGGTTAAGATGCAGTCCGAGCCTCTGAAGTCAGCTCTTCTGGACGCCTATAACGGGATCGAGGAAGTCCCGTCTGAACTGAAGGACGTTAGCCTGGGCGAGGCGCTGAGCCTGGTTCCTGAGCTGATCGACGCGGTCGGCGAGCTCGTCAAGGCGGTGAAGAAATGAACGCCATCCTGTCAGTCATTAAAGCTATCCCCACCGCTCTCTCGATCATCCAGGCCCTGGTCGGTCTGGTAAAGTCTCTCCGCGAGATGGCTCACAAGAAGGCCGTGGAAGACATGGAAAAGGCTGTCACGAAGTCCGAGGTGAAGGAATCCCTCGAAGATGTTTCGCGCAATCCTTGAGCGCGTACCGTTCCCTCTGACGCTGGCCCTGGCAGGGTGTAACGAAAGCCCTGACGCCAGCCTGTGCGTGATCTATTCAGACGATCCGAAGCCTGTGGTCTTCTGCCAGAACATGAAGACAGGAGAGGCCAGAGAGATCAGCCTGAAGGAGTCCCATAAGTTTTACGCCATGAGCCCAAAGGACTACGAGACGGTCAGGGCCTGGCATCGTAAGGAGTGCCTGACGAATGAGTGAGCAGATGCCGAAATGGTTAGAGATCGCCAGGAAGGAGCTCGGCCAGGCTGAGATCAAAGGCTCGAAGCATAATCCTCGCATTATCGACTACCACTTCGCCACTAGCCTCAAGGCCACCGAGGACGAGGTCCCGTGGTGTTCGAGCTTCGCGAACTGGTGTCTAAAGCAGGCCATGATTAAGGGGACCGGATCCGCAGCCGCTAGGTCCTGGCTCGATTGGGGACATAAGATCGAAAAGCCCGTGCCTGGTACGATCTGTATCTTCCGCAGGGGGTCAGATCCTAAGTCTGGCCATGTCGGCTTCTACGTGGGCGAGGACGATCACACGATCAGCCTTCTCGGTGGGAACCAGGGCGACAAGGTATCGGTGGCAAAATACAAGAAAAGCGAGCTCCTAGGTTACAGGTGGCCGTTTCCGGTGCTACCATCGGCGTAAGGTATGGCCTATCAACTAACGACCAGAGCTAAGAGTTTACTGAACCGGACGAACATCGAGCCGAACGTGGTGATGTGTATCGACGGATACGAGTTCTGCTTCGGCGCTCAGGTTACTGGCGTCTATGCGTTCATCGGACAGCCTGGTCTCGAGATCGGAAATTTTACGATAGGCGGTCTGGCTCCAGATCCTTCGGTGCTCGATTACATCAGCCTAGATGGAACGACCACAAACATCACTCAACAGCTAGACTCCGACAAGGGCGGCTCGAGCTCGACGCAGACCATGAAGATCCGGGTGGTGGATTTCGAGCAGACTGTTACTAAGCTCATCTCGCCAGGCTACGACGTCGACGACGTTCTTTATAGAGACTGTACGATCTATCTCGGGTTTAAGGATGGCGCTTTCCCGGAAGACTATATCGACCTGTTCGTCGGTAAGATCCAGATGATCGAGTCGGGCGCTGGCTTCGTCGAGTTTACGATCGCTCACCCGGAGGATCTGAAGCGCTCCGAGGTGTATCCTCTGATCGAGACTGAGCTTGATGGTCGGGCAGACTATAAGTCGGTAAAGGTCCAGAACCTGTTCTATACTCAGCGCGGAGATGTAGACGGTACTGTCGAAATCCGTTACCTGCAAAGCCCGTTCATCGGCGACACGGCGGTCGTATCCACATCTGGGAACCTGATCACGGTCCAGATCGAGTCGTCTGTAACGAAACACAAAACCATCAAGAAGGCCATCGAGGGGAGCCTGGACGCTTCCTTACTGGTAACGGTCAAGGCTGACGGAGACCAGAACGCGGTCGCGCTGGCTCAAGGGATCACGCCTCTCAGCGTCCCGACAACGCTCAAGCTCAAGTCAGTCGAAGGCCTGCTCGTCAGTCAGACTCCTCTGGTCCGCACCTTCGTTCGCGTGGACGATGAAATTATCGAATACACTGCGATCGACACGGGATCGAATGAGCTACTCAACTGCACCAGAGCGGCGCTCACTAGCTTCGGATCCGTCCACGAGGACGAGGCTTCGGTCTCTTCCATGTATATGATCGGCGACGGAACGGCTGACTCTAACGCTATTGATCTCGCCCTTCAGATCATGATGTCCAATCCAGAGCAGTCGGTCGTGGAAGCTCAGGGTGATCTTCAGTTCTACAACTTCGGCGGTCTTGAGAACTATCCGAATGGCCTGCTCGTTACTGGCGTGGATCTCGTTCGCGAGAAGAACGTCCAGATCGGTGACACTGCCACGATTTACGATTCGGGTATTCCTGGAAACATCATCAACGCACCGATCGAAGACATCGAGGTGATTGACCTTGGAACGATCCTTTACATTGAAGGCGCTTCGTTCACCACTGAGCCGAGCAGTCCGGCGAAACTTGATATAGCTAGCCAGTATAACGTGCTTCCAGACGGTATCGGAATGAGTCCGAAGCAAGTGGACATCGCCAGGTTTCTCGAGCTGAAGAAGAAGTTTCCATCTATGCTCCCGACCTTGCAGATTTACCTTCGCGAGACGATGAACGTGAAGGACTTCATCCAGAAGGAGCTCTTTATCCCGTCCGGGATGTATGCTCTTCCACGTAAGGGTAAGTCTTCGGTCGGCATCCTGGCCCCACCGCTTTACGAATCTGACTCGAAGATCCTGACTCTCGACAACTTGAAGGATCCGCAGAAGATCAAGACCAGCCGATCGGTGAACAAGTATTTTTACAATGCAGTAGTGACTAAGTACAACGAAGACTCGGTCGAGGCTGATAAGTATCTTAATCAGAACATCGTGCTCTCGGCTATCTCGACTGCCAGGGTAAAGGCTCCGACTAGACCGCTGACCGTGATCGCCAGGGGCGTCCGTCCTGGTGGGGTGAATGAAGAGATCATACGCAGGAACTCGAAGCGCTATCTCGATCGCTATCAGTTCGGCGCCGAGTGGATCCCGGTCGAGCCAGACTTCAAGACTGGCTTCGGTGTTGAGATCGGCGACTCGATCGTGTTCGGTGAGCCTGCACTCCAGGTGTCCGATACTTCGAGCGGAACCAGGGACTTCAGGCCTCGCGTGTTCGAGGTGGTGAATAAGGATTTCGACTGGCGCGCTGGCCGGGTCAGGCTTCAGATCGTTGACACGAACTACTCGACAGGGGTCCGTTATGGGACATGGGCTCCGGCTTCTAATATTGTCGAGAAGGTGAGCTCGACGCAGATCAAGCTCGATCCTTCGTTCGGATCTGAGTCCGAAGCTGAAAAGTGGTCTCCATATCTGAACCGGACGGTCAGGATCAGGTCTTATGACTTCTCTCAGAGCCAGAATGTAAAGCTCGTTTCATTCGATCCGGCTGATCCGTTGATCGCGACCGTTAGCCCAGCGATTACGCTTTCAGGCTCTCCGGCTGTGGTGATCGACTCACTCTCGAGCCCGTCATCCGACACGCATCAACTTAACATCGGGACGTCTGGAATAGCGGCTTATGAGATCGGATTTGAGACCGTGGTCTGCTCTCCTCTCCAGCGATTCACCATGATCGGCTCTGAAATCTCAACCGTGAGCTTCGTATATAACAAGACCGTGGAGGGATCTGTTCCGGGGTCGGCTTATTATGAGGCTGTCATTTACAAGCTCTCAGGGAATCTACTCGAGACGATGACCGACTCGCCAGACGTGGCGAACACTAATTCTCCCGTGGCTATCTCTGATCCAATCGTGGCTTCGGCTATCTCTTACGGAACCGATCAGACCATGACCTTCAGCTTACCGACCATAAGCCTGGTCGATGGTGACGAATACGCGATCGGTCTTAGAATTAGAATGGCGTCTCTAGATGTCGACTATGCGAACAGCATCGGAACTAGGCTTTTCCTTCAGTACATTACTGGGCGAACGAATCAGCCGACAATTCTCAAGAACGTCGGCAATTATTATTTATCAGCTCCGTTCGCGGCTCCTGCGTCCTACCCTTATTTTAAGATGAAGGCAGAAGGCGGCCAGGCTTTCGATTTCTCAAATGCGATTCTCGACGTGCCGAACTACGACGAGCTCAACACCTCGAATGATTCGCTTTACAAGGCCCTCCATCCGTTCTGGAATTGTAGCGCGGAGGTATCGGCTACCATAAACGAAGAAGAGTTCGAGGTCTCCGCTGGCGATCTTCCTAAGTTCTTCGTGGGGGCTACCATCCGAGTCTTCGCTCCTGACTACTCTCAGGACACAAAAGAGATCCAGCTCAGGGTGAAGGAGATCGTCGGGAATATAATCGTACTGAATAGCTCGATGGGATTCTTCCCATTGCCTGGCTACCGGGTCGAGCTGATTGGCTTTGCGTCCGATCAGGGGACGCCGTATGTTTGGGTTTAAGGAAAGGTAAATATCATGGCAGAAGTCACACCTATCAAGCAGCTTATCCTCGTTGAAGAAGTAGAAACCGGGGCCTCAGCATCTGAAGCGACCATGACGAAGATCGCCGGGTCCGTGAACCATGCGGTCTCGAAACAGTTCATGAGCTGCGCCTTCAATCTGCACGGTCCTTACTGGATTACGCCAGTGCCGGACTCGAACGTGGACATCGAGTGGATCGCGCCGTGCGCCATGGAAATCGTGAAGATCCATTTCTACCACAAGGAAGCCGGGGCGTCTGGGACCTGCGAGGTGGACGTCCTGAAGTTCCCTCTGGCCGGAGGCTCGAGCTCGATCTTCTCCACCAGGCCATCTATCTCCTTCTCGGCTGGAAACGCTGTCCGGGTCATCACTGACTACTCCGGGACGACTCCGACCGACGTGAACCTCCCAGCAGGATGTACCGCCCCAAGGCTCGCCAGCGTTACGGTCGCCGAGAACGACGTCCTCAAGATTAGCTTCATCCAGAAGCAGGGCTCGAGCGCCGAAGGGGTTGGGCTTCATCTCATCATGCGCCCCGTTTGACCTATAACGGCCCTGGCTGTCGATTTAAGCGATTTAGTTGATCGGCGAATGGCCGAGGCGCTACCTGGGCTAGGATCGCCTATAAACCATTTTAGAGCGTTCCGTGGTTTCCGCTTTAATTCTGGCGGTCACTAGTGTACAAAAGCAAACGGCCCGACTTTAGCGAGTCGAGCCGTCTTTGGCAATCTTGCCGGAGAGTAAGCAAAGAGTAGGGCTTTGCTGATGGGAAAGGTACCATCGAGCTCAGCTCTCTTCAAGGGGATTCATCATGAGCAGACTCCGATGGTTTAAGCATTACAACGATGCCCACGAAGGGCAGACGATCGCACAACTATGGGCCGAACCTGGTGGGGGTGAGGTGGTCGGTTTTTACTGGACCATTCTTGAGATGGTGAGCCGTTGGGAAGACCAGGAAAAGCGCGGTAGCTGGTGTGCAAATCTTTCAATTTTCAAGTCCAAGCTCGGCATGAACCGACAGAAAAGTCGCAAACTTCTTCAAAAGATTTCAGAAACTTTTCAGATGAAAGTTTTTTGGAAATCTGATGAAAGTTTCGAACTTTTTGTTCCTAAGTGGCTGGAATTACAAGAGACCAGGGGGGGCAAAAGAGAAGCAAAGATTGAGCAAAGTGCCGGGAGAAGAGAGAAGAGAGAAGGGAGAAGAGAGAATAATACTACTATGTCGGCCAAAGAGCCCGACGGTGTGAGCTCTGTTTCGGAGGCTGATGAGGGTGAGTTCAACCTCGAGGCCATCTACGAAGCCTACCCTCGCAGGAAGGGCGACCAGCGCAAGCAACTGGGCCTCAAGCGACTCAAGGCCATCATCAAGACCGACGACGACTTCCACCTTGCAATGCGGTCCGTCAAAGGTTACAAGGCCCACCTCATGAGTCAAAACAAAGTAGGCACCGAGTTCGTGAAAATGTTCGCGTCGTTTTGGGACAGCCTTGGCGACTGGAAGTCCTGGGCCGAGAAGGAGCAGCGCAAGTCAGGCGCCGAGATCACGGACGACCTGATCATCAAGGCCTTCGGTTACATCCCTGGAGGCGTCGATGCTTAACATCCAGGGCGGCTTCGAAGTGTTCCAGTCGGCCAGCCTCGAGATCGTGAACCCACCGAAGGGTTACATGATCAACGCCTGGCCCTTGTTCAGCCAGTACACCGGGGGGCTTAGGCTTCACGAGTTCACCATCTTTTGCGGAGCGACCGGATCCGGCAAGACTCAGTTCTTGGCTAACCTGGTCTGCCACCTCACAAAGCAAAAGGTGAAGTGCTTTATCGCATCTGTCGAGACCGGGCAGAACGACTTTGCTCGCCGGATGATGAGCGCCGCCGGGCGAACGGATTTTAATTCCGGCCATGCGATGCCTATGGAAAAGTTTAGCCCCACCATCAGGGCGAATGAGCACATGCTCGAGCATACGATCTTTTCCACTCACGACAACCGGATCGACGTTCTCGAGATGGTCCAGACGCTTCAATACTTGAACGAGAAGAAAGGCGTCGAGGTCGCTGTGCTCGATAACCTGAACTTTTTTCTAAAGCCCACCAAGGCAAGCGACACGCTGATCGAGATGGACGAGGCGGTCCATGCGTTCGTCATGCTGGCGAAGAAGATACCGATTCACATCTTCATGGTTATGCACCCGAAGAAGACCGAAGGTGGCAAGGTGCTTTCAGAGTTCGACATCAAGGGAAGCTCGACTAGCGTCCAGGAAGCGAGTAATGTGCTCCTGTTCAACCGACTCAACGAAGACGAGATGACCGGGAGCTTTTCGCCTTTGACTCGCGAGCTGGTGTTCAAAAAGATCCGAAAGCGTGGCGCGTTCGTTAACAAAAAGTTTTACATGGATTTTAATCAAGGAGCTTACGATGAACTGGAAGACAGAACTTCACAAGATAACGGTGGGATTCAACCGACTCGCAAAGCTCCAGGAAGAGGAAATAAGTTTTTCGGGCCTGATCTGTAACGCCTGCGGATACCAGCACAGGCGCGAGCTCGTGGCCGATCAAGACCTAAGCGAGTCCATGGTCGCCATGAAGCGAAAGCTTGAGCAGTCGATGGAATACAAGAAGCGCATGAAGGAACAACGGAGCATGATTCCATTCAAGGCTCAATCTGGCGCGTGGGTTTATTACTGCGGAAAGTGCGCGAAGGCCAAGGCTATCAGTTCTAATAATAAGCTTGAATGGGATTTCTGATGTATTGTCCGGGCATGAACAACAAGATCGACCACGAAAAGATTGAACAGGTGAAAGCCATGCTTCGCGATCCACTGGTAGCGCAGGCCTGGCACATTTACTACTCGATGGAGTATTCCAAAGGGTGGAACTCGAAGGCGTTCCTTGAGGCCAGGGAACGAGCATGGAGAAACTATTGCCATTACCGAGATCTGTATCTCGGCATCAAGGTGGCAGAACTGGACGCTAAACTAAACTGAAAGGAAGCGAAGCAATGGAAAACAAAATCAAGCTAAGTGGAAAAGCGCTTTACGTGAAAGAGCGCACAGCGAAGACCGGGATGATCATTACCAACTTCATGGTTGAGTGCCAGAACGCAGAAGGTTACACCTCGAAGATCCCGGTGACTGGCTTCGGCATCAACACGAAGATCGTCGACGGAGACCAGGTGACTGTCTTCGGAAGCCTTCGGAACGCTATGATCAAGAATCCAGATCCAGCCGCTAAGAAAGACTTCCGGCTCGAGGCGATCGCTGACCGGATCGACGTCCTCAGTGCCGACGTTCCGTTCTAATCTTTTCCAGCACCGTGTGAGCCGAGCGGTTAATGATCGGCCAACTTTTACAACAGGATGGGAGGCTCCTCATGTTCGACGAATATACAGATGGATTTAACGCAGGATTTGACTTCGCTCACACTGGCCCGGCCTTGAAGAAGCTCGAGGCCGAAGCAGAAGAGCGCGGATTCCGCAAGGCCGTGACTGATCGGGATTATCTCAGGATCCACAGGCAACGCATGGAGATCATCCTGGACCAGGTGGAAGATCAGACTTTCGACGTTGTGCTGAAAGCATTCTCCGAGTTCGGGCTTTTCAACACTGAGAGCGGTCAGGGGAACAAGGGAGGCGCGATCCATGAATGGCTTCGCGTGAACCGGGATCGGATCCTGGCTGGCGGGTATCCTGTGCGGATCAAGGCAGAAGGAGCTGAGTGATGACACCGACAGAAACGCACATTGATGCGCTGATGGAAAAGATTGAAAAGCTCGAAGCCGAAAACGCCCGACTGAGGGAGGCGTTGGAGTTTTATGCTGATAAGGCGTGGATAAATATCAAAATGCCATATCTTACCGAAGTTGATTTCGACGATGTGTCAAAACCATTTCTAGATCAAAAGCCAATGGGTGGCCGCCGTGCCCGTGAAGCGTTGAATTACCTGCGGAAAGGTGGGCAGTGATGCTTATTACCAAAGACTATCTGGAATCATTGAACCCCTGCAAAAATCGTTTTGATCACTATTTGACTTGTTATTCAAACTGGCAAGGTACGCTTGAAGCGTTTCTTGCTTTACCAGAACTTACTCATGAGGATAAAAAATGGGTGTTTGTTCGGTCGATTGATAAAGACAAGCTGCGTTTAGTAGCTGCCGACTTTGCCGAAAGAGTGTTGCACATTTACGAAAGCAAATATCCAAACGATGATCGTCCGAGAAAGGCAATAGAGGCCGCAAGAAAAGGTGCTACTGCTACTGCTGCTCATGCCGCTGCTGATGTTGCTGCTTATGCTGCTGATGCTGCTGCTTATGCTGCTAATGCTGCTGCTTATGCTGCTAATGCTGCTGCTTATGCTGCTGATGCTGCTGCTTATGCTGCTAATGCTGCTGTTAGAAAGGAAGAAGAACAAGCTCAGATTGAAATAATGAAAAAGTATGCCCGTGAAGCGCTGAAAGGCGAAGCTACGAAAGGCGCGGAGTGATCTGTGAACAAGAAGAAAAAACCGCTCTGCGTGTATGCACTCAAAAGAAACGGAAAGCCATACCGATGGATGGTGCGGACGGTTGTCAAAGGCGAGCCCGTTTATCTCGGATGCTACGAGAGCATGGAGAAGGCGGTCGAAGCCTGGAACAGATACGCGGTTAAGAATGGAAAGCAAGTGACGAGCATTGAGGCGCTCACTGGATAAGGATTAAGAATTGCCTGGCATGGTGCCGGGCTTCCCTCGAGTCGGAGTTTAACCTCGGATGGCTACAATAACGCAGCCTCCGGCTCGAGGGCTTTCAATTTATGAACATGGAAACGGAAACGATGGTCGAGCTCTTTTGGATTTTCTTTTTATCTGGCGGCTCATTCGCGCTCGGTGCGATGCTTGTCGCCTGTGGCCTGAGATGGGCCGGGGAGGTTCTATGCAAAAAGTAAAACACGCGCCGTCATGCCTTGGCTGGATCTGCACCTGTGGCGCTGATAAGGCTGATAGCTCTTGTGCTATCCAGGTCGAAGCCTCATCATCTCAGCGTGGCCAAGGCGAAACCAAAACCGCATACTGACACGATCATCAAGGGACTGAGCGAAGCAGTCAACCGGGACATGATCGCCCAGGTTAAGCGCGAGGCCTACGAACTAGGGAAGCGCGAAGGGTTCCAACTTGCCATTGCCCTAGTCGACGAGGAAGTCGGGGAGTGTGAGTGTCGCATGGAGGACTCGATGCTCATCATCTGTTCGTCGTGCCAGTCCGAGCCTGTGTTGACCTTTTTGATTGAGATGAAAAAACACATCTTCTAGGCCCGATCCTATTAGGTTTAATAATTACCCGGAGCTAGGTTTAACTGGTAAAGTCCAGGCATCAACAAACACGACCGAAGCGAGGCGGTCATTCTATGTACATTCCCTTTTCCGATTATCGTTCTCTTCCAGGAATTAACGCCAGCCTTCTCAAGGCCTGCGCTAACGGGCTCTGGTCTGGCTGGCAGTCGCTCCATGTCGAGCGCGAGCCATCCGATGCGATGAAGTTCGGCACGGCTTTGCACGCCTACTTTCTCGAAGCCGATCGGTTCGGCGACCTGGTGGCCGTGAGCCAGAAGTTCGACCGTCGCACCAAGGCCGGGAAGGAGGCCTCCGAGGCTTTCGAGGCTCAGGCATCTGGCAAGACCGTCATCACTGACGAGGAGCTCGAGCAGATCAAGCGGATGCATCGTCGCGCCGCCGAAATCCTGGAGTTCTCATCCCTGCTCGGGACCGGGCTCAAGGAGTTCACCATCTCGGGCGAGATGCCAGCCGGTGCGATCAAGGGAAGGCTCGATCTCATGTCCCAGGACGGAAGCGTGATCGTGGACATCAAGACCACGCGCTCGGCTGATCCGGCGCTGTTCGCGAAGGACTTCCTGAATCTGCACTATGACGTGCAGTTTCTCCATTACGCGAATTTGGCGCGGATCCATAATCCGAAGCTGGCAAGCGTTCCGAAGATGCTGGTCCTGGCCTGCGAGACAGGATCCGGCGAGGTAGCGCTGTACGACGTGACCGACATCAGCACACGTGAAAAGGCTGTAGAGAAGTACTGGCGCGCCTTCGATACAGCGCTTGAGCTTGAGCGTACGCCAGAGTGCCCGGATAAGTTTCCGAGATTCGCCGTACCATTAACCGCACCCAGCTGGGCATGAAGGAGGCGACCATGAAGAACATCGTGAAGGCATTACTTGAAGCACAGAAGAAGATCGAGAACGCTCGGAAGAACGCTAATAACCCACACTTCAAAAGCAGATACGCCACGCTCGAGGCTGTCCTGGATGCGGTGAAGGTCGAGCTGAACCAGAACGGGATCGTCATCGCCCAGACCTGTGGCAAGGATCCAGAGGGCCACTTCGTCGAGACTAAGCTGATCCACGAATCTGGCGAGCAGATCGAGAGCAGGATTTACCTGGTCCTCGAACGCCAGACCATGCAGGGCTTCGGTTCAGCTCTCACCTATGGCCGCAGGCTGGGCCTTGCTTCCCTGGTGGCACTCGGAGCCGAGGAGGACGACGACGCTAACAGGGCCGAGCGTGAAGCGCCTAAGCCTGTCCAGGCAAGGCCAGCGCAAAGGCCGATCCAACAGAAGGCCTCCGGTCCTTCGTGGGATGATTTCAACAGATAGCGCCAGCAGGCCAGGGAATAGCCTGCTACTCTCGCGGCGCTGGTCGGGGCGGTTGACTTCGGTTGACCGCCCTGATTTACTTCAGGCCATGTCATCACAGCCGGAAAAGCTTATCGAGAACCAGATCCTGACCTACCTTTTCAAGCGCGGTATCTTCGCCTGGAAGAATCAATCGGTCGGCATTTACGATCCAGTAAAGCGGATCTATCGGAAGAATAATAATCCATTCCACATCAAGGGCGTGTCGGACATTCTCGGCATCCTTCCCGGTGGACGGATCCTGGCTATCGAAGTGAAGACTGATAAGGGGCGAGTGAGCCCGGAGCAGCAGTTCTTTATTCAGAAAATAAATGATCGAGGGGGTCTTGCATTCGTGGCTCGGTCGATATACGACGTAGAAAAGGAACTCGCTAAACATGACTCAGGCAATACTTCAGGCCCTTGATTCTAACGATCCGCTGGTCGCTGTGGGCTTTATGATCTTCGTGTTTTTCATGCTCGTCTTCGGCCTGGTTACACTGATCGGCCTGTTCTTAATCGCATCCGACAGGAGCCACCGCCATGATCGCCATCGTTGAAAAGATTATCGGCTTCCTCGACAGCCTACTGTCTAGGTTCCTCGCAACGCTCACGGACTCCCCCCAGACCGTGGGCGCTGCAAGGAGAACTAAAACCAACAAACGAAAGAGAAAGAAAATGCCAGCAAACAAAAAAGTAGCTAAGAAAGCAGTAACCAAAACCATTAAAGCCAAGAAGGCCAAGAAGACTGTAAGCAAAAAGAAGAAGTAAGTTTCGTCGGCTCCCATCCGATGAGCGAGGCCAGGACCAACACCATGCGTGTTCCTTTCAATGGTTCTGGCCTTTTCTTTTCTTCGGGCTATGCTGTCAGAAGGATGGGGGTGATCGAGCGTGGTGTTCTATTGCGAAGAGTGTGGCATGACGAAGACTGGCGACCAGGTGATCCGAAAGATTTACACCTGGGTATGCGCGGACTGTCGCTCGATCCTGATGGTGGTCTCAGATGAACGGAAGAAAAGCCTTAACTAATCACTCCCACGGAAGCCTGAAGTCTTCGCTCGGTACACTCATCGGGACCATAAAGCTCGCTTTCCTGACTTTGTTAACCTTCTTCGGCGCCATGATTTTCTTATCCGATAGCCTCTCTTGATCCATGAGGTCGCCACACCAGCACCGTTTCTGCTTCACAATCCACATCCCGGAATCGTACCCGGCTGCGGTCCGGCAATAGGTCTTACACTCAGCGTCCCGGACCTGGTCTAGGCTAAAGCATACTGCCACGAGCAGGACGAGCGCCTGGGCCCATGGCCTCACTTCTTCCGCTCCCGGTAGTAAGTTAAAAGCCGATCGGCGTCCTTGATCATCGTGCGACCGTATTTCCCGAACAGCTCGGCGAACCACTCTTCGACCTGGTCGTCGTCTAGCTGGAGCTCATGAAACGAGAGCTCGTGCTGATAGGCATGGATCAGCTCGTGGAGGATCGTCTCCGAGTTCATGCTCGAGCGCCTGATGTGGATCTTCCTATCGTCCAGCATGGCGATCCCGTGCGTCTCACCAAATCGAGCGTTGTGGATCTTATCGGTGCGGACGGTGATCTTCCATTTCTTATTCACTACCTTCACGATCATAGAGACCTCCTCAGAAGCTGATAAAGCGCGGGCCGTATTCGTCGATGAGACCGATCCCTGTCGTCCAGTTATGGATCCGTTGCGGACGGTAGGAGAGGGCTTTCGAATAGGGGTCGCCGATGAATCCGGCGTTAAGCTCCCAGAAGGTCTCGCCATTATAGCTCCGATAATTAACCCCGCCACGGTGAGAGTGACCGCACACGACGTTGCAGTTGTTAAAATCACGGTGCGCGCCCAGCTTCGAATAGTGGCCGTGGATGAACAAGATCCCGTTGATGTAGAGTTCCTCGGTCGGGTCATGGATTGTCGTCACTCCTTCGAAAGTCATTCTGGATCGGATGGCCTGGGCGATCAGGTGTTCTCCCTCTGGGCACTTCTCGACGATGCGCTTGAGTATTCTCGCGTCATGGTTGCCCATGAGCTGGAAGCATTTCGCCTTCGGTGCTACCTGCTGGAGCGTCTTCCAAAAGTCCTCTGCCATCTCCCTGGACAGATCATCCTCAGCCTTCGGCGTGTAGGTGTTCAGCGACCTGGCAAACTTCGAGGCCGAATACTGGTCGGTAAGATCACCAACCTGGACGATCACGTCCGGCTGTTCCTTCTGAGCGAAGGCGTAGACCATCGAGAGCGCGTTCAGATTTACGAAAGGCAGGTGCATGTCGCCCACGACCATGATCTTCTCGGCGTGGTTAAGCCTGACGACGTTTCTGTGTTCCTGAGAGTAAACGATCTCTTTGATCTTCTCAGGATCATCAATGGCCGGGAATGGATCCTTCTTCTTCGGCTCTTCCTTCTCTACCAGGCCAGCCGCCCTGAGAGCGTTATCCCAGGTCCCGAACAGGATCCCGACCGGGATGCGCGGAAAGATGGCCTGGAAATCCGAGATCATCGGGACGCGCCCCAACTCATGCGCGAGCTCCTTCAGCTTTACGACCACGTAGTGCTTCTGGTCCATGCGTGTTCCCCCGCTCTTAGGGTAAGGGGATCACTAGGAAAAAAAAGCCTACTCTCTCGACTCGGTGCAGTAATGCGTTCGGCTTTGATTCCTGACGAGGATGGTCTAACACTGGAGAGAGAGGCCCCAGTGGGGCTAGCTGGACCGTCCAGTGGAGGAACAGAGCATGACCAACATTCCAGAGATCCATTGTCGCTATGACCGGATGATTCCCATCCATGAGCTGAAGGATCACCCGAAGAACAGGAACAAGCACTCAGACGAGCAGATCGAGCGCCTGGCGAAGCTCTACGAGTACCACGGGATCAGGCATCCCATCATCATCTCCGAGCTCTCAGGCTGTATCGTGGCAGGCCACGGACGGAAGCTAGCAGGGAAGAAGGCGGGCTTCGATTCAATGCCTGTGGTCTACCAGAAGTTCGCGGACGAGACCGCCGAGTATGCGTTCATCCAGGCCGACAACGCGATCGCATCCTGGGCCGAGCTCGACCTGGCTGGAATCAATGCGGACTTGCCAGACCTTGGACCAGACTTTGATCTCGAGATGCTGGGACTCAAGGACTTTACGCTTGATCTGTCGGAGAAGCTCGAGCCAGAGTGCGACGAGGACGAAGTGCCAGACGCCAGGCCAGATCCGAAGGTGGTTCAAGGCGAGGTTTACATCCTTGGGAATCATCGCCTCATGTGCGGAGACTCAACTGCGATCACCGATATCGAACGGCTAATGAACGGCGAGAAGGCCGATATGGTTTTTACAGATCCTCCGTATGGCATGAATTTAGATACAGACTACTCAAAAATGGGGAAATCTGGATTAAAGCACAAACGAGTCATTGGCGATGGAGATGATTTTAAGGCTGAACTAATACAAACTCTATTGGGAATTTTTCAAGATTGTGAAGAGATTTTTTTATTCGGCGCAGATTATTACGCCGAGTTGATTCACGAAAAAAATAATGGCTCTTGGATTGTTTGGGATAAGAGATCACGATCAGAAATTGAAGTGGGAACATTAGACGGTGCATTTGGTTCAGACTTTGAAACTTGCTGGTCTAAAAAGAAACGCAAACGAGAACTTGCGAGAGTGCTTAGGCAAACCGGAGCTTTTTCGGCAAGAGGCGAAGACAGGTCTGTCCATCCAACACAAAAGCCGGTTGCGCTTGTTGAGTGGTTTTTTGAACGCGCAAAAGGTTCAAATATTGTAGACGTTTTTGGTGGGTCTGGATCAACACTAATCGCCTGCGAAAAGACTGGACGAAACTGCTTTATGATGGAGCTTGATCCGCATTACTGCGGAGTAATCCTCGACCGATGGCAGAAGTTTACAGGCAAGAAGGCACACCGGGAAGACGGAGTCGCCTGGGATGAGATCAGAGGTGCGTGATGGCGGTTGAAATCGACAAGAAGAAGCTAGAAGCCTTCATGCGACAGAAGCCGACGCTCCTCGATACGGCTGCGTTCTTCGACTGCTCGGATCGTACCATCGAGCGCTTTATCCGCGACGAGTACGGCGTGAGCTTTGTCGAGTTTCGGCAACAAAAGATGGTCCACACTAGACACGCGCTGATCAGAAAGGCGATCGAGAAGGCCATGGGTGGGGATAACACCATGCTGATTTTTTGCCTAAAGAACCTATGCGGTTGGGCAGATAAGCAAGAAGTGGCTGTCGAGAACGAGGGCGCGATCAAAATAAACATGAACTACGAGCGCAAGAAGAAGGAATGAGTGAAGCAGTCGAACAATACTCCAAGCCCTACTTCAGCGACTTTAACCCGCGAGTTATTCCTTATCAGTCTGATGTCGTCGATTTTCTTGATGACTGGGATTTCGGAACAGGTACGCCTGAGATTCTCTTGTCTGGCAGTTATGGATCCGCAAAGTCTATCCTTATGGCTCATCTGGCCGTCCGTCATTGCGTCGAGAATCCTGGAGCGAGAGTCTGCCTAGCGCGTAAGGCCCTGCCTGATCTGAAGGATACGATCTTCAAGGAGATCCTGGAGCACATCACGGAAGACTTCGTCGAGGGAAAGCACTACAGAGTAAACCACTCGATCGCTAAGGTTACCTGGTGGAACGGATCCGAGATCATCTCGAGAAGCTGGTCGGATAAGAAATACAAGAAGGCCCGGTCTCTCAAGCTGTCCATGGTTGTGTTCGAGGAGCTCACCGAGAATAACGAGGATGACAAGGCCGCCTTCGATACGCTGAAGGCCCGTCTTCGTCGGATCCCAGAGGTGAAGGAGAACATCCTGATAGCTGCCACGAATCCGGACGGGCCAGGCCACTGGGTCTATAAATACTTTTTCGACAGCGAGGCCAGGACTCGAAAGGTGTTCAAGTCGGTAACGACCGATAACCCGTTCCTAGATCCGGTTTACATCGAGCAACTGAAGCAGGACTTGGCTCCTCGAGAGGCCCAGAGGTACATCTATGGCGAGTGGGTCGAGATCGACCAGGATCGGATCTACTCGGCCTATGACGCCGATAAGAACTACCTGAACACCGCCTACCAGGTAAGGCCCCATCTCCCGATCGTGCTCGCGTTCGACTTCAACATCGGCCACGGGAAGCCCATGTCATCGGCGGCTGGCCAGTGGGACGGAAAGGCCTGGCACTGGTTCGACGAGGTGGTCATCCAAGGAGCTCGGACTCAGGACGCTATCGACGCATGGATCGATAAGGGCATCCTGACGCACCGGGCGAAGATACTGGTGAGGGGTGACGCTTCCGGGCAGGCCCGTGACACGCGCTCCATCGTGTCGGATTATGACATCATCAGGAAAACGCTGGCCAACTCAGGCGCTACCTTCGAGATGCAGGTCCCTCGTGAGAATCCTCCGGTAAGGAAGCGCCACAATATCGCGAACGCCTATTGCCAGAACGAGGCAGGCGAACGGCGCTTGTTCGTTTACAAAACGGCTCCCGTAACGCACGATGGGCTAAGGCTGACAGCTCTGAAGAAGTCCGGCGATTACATCGAAGACGACTCAAAGCCTTACCAGCACATTACCACCGCGATCGGCTACGCTGTGGTTTACGAGCACAACTTGCTCGGGACCGTAATGGTCGGAAGCTCAAGGAGATAAAATGCTGAACCTTTTGAACCCTAACGTCCGTAGACAGATCATCGACGAATCCAAGGCAAGCGAGAACGTCGAGCGCAAGAAGGTATCCTTTGGGCAGTTCGAGATCTTCAAGGACCGGATCCTCCAGCAGGTGAAGGCCTACCTCGAGGGATTCTACTCGAAAGACACCATCCAAAACACGCCGATCGTAAGCTCGGTCAACCTGGCTCGCCGGATCGTGAAGAAGGAAGCCAGCCTTTACAGGAAGGCTCCAGTCCGTGAGTTCTACGGCCTCAGCGAAGAGCAGGAGATGGTGGTCCGTCAGGTGTACGCGGACCTAAAGATCGACACGGTCATGATGAAGGCTAACGAGTACTTCAAGCTTCAAGACCAGACGCACCTGTATCTCATCCCTCGCGCCGGGAAGCTGAAGCTCCAGGCCTTGCTTGCCCATAACATCGACGTGGTGCCATCGTCCCAGGACCAGGAGGATGGCGAGGTTTACTGCATCAACGGATTCGACCGGAACCTAGCTAACGTTAAGGTGACAGAAGACGGCGACAGCATGAACGAGCTGATCGCGGACGAAGACGATTATCAGGCGGGCATGAAGGCGATCGCGGTATGGTCGCCTGTGTTCAATTTCGTCATGGATGAAAATGGAAACATCATGAAGGCCGACAGCTACGAGAACCCGATCGGTGGGGTCGTGCCATTCGTGGACATCAACGGTGGCAAGGACGGCGAGTATTGGGTCCGCTCCGGCGCTGCCCTTACCGACTTCACCATTCAATTCAACGCAGGCCTGACCGACCTCGGGAACGTGGTCCGCATGCAGGGCTTCGGCCAGGCATGGCTGAAAGCTCCGTCTAACCTGATCCCGAATAATGTCCAGATCGGGACTAACTTCGTCCTTCGCTTGCCTATTGATCCTAACAACCCGGTCGAGACCGACTTCGGCTATGCTAACGCGAACCCTGATCTGCAAGGATCGCTGTCCTACCTTGAGGGCCTCCTGTCTAGCTTCCTGACAAGCCGGGGCGTGGATCCGAAGGTGGTCAATGCGAAGATGGACTCGGTGAAGTACAGCTCGGGATTCGAGCGCCTGCTGGCCATGGTCGAGCAGTTCGAGGCCAGCGAGTCCGACATCGCCGCCTTCAAAGATGCCGAGCAGAAGCTGTTCAAAATCATCGTGGCGTATCTCAACACCTACGGAGGGACTAGCGTTCTTCCGGGCTACCGGGTAGCTCCGATCTCTGAAGACGCCTTCATGAGCATCACCTTCAAGAAGCCTTCAAGCGTGGTATCCGAAGCCGAGAAACTCCAGAACATCCAGCAACGGAAGGAGATGGGCCTGATCACTCAGGTCGAAGCCATCGCCCTGGACCGCGAGATCGAGCTCGAGGATGCGCAGGAAGTCTATCAGCGAATCCAGGAAGAGTCTGGTCGTGAAATGGAAAGAATCATGCCAACTCAGACCACACCCGTGGCTGAGGTCCAGGACATGGAAGACGATATGCCAGAAGAGGAAGGCGACGTCGGAGCTGAGGACTGATGGCCGAGCCAGGGATCAAGCTCACTAAAAGCCGGGTTTCTCAGAAGCTCGACCTAAACGAGCTGACTGGCCGGGACATTTCATCCGATCCTGTCCTGGTCCGTAAGATCGCCCAGGGTGTGATCGACTACATGGTCGACCGGGCCAAGGAGGGGCGAGGCCTGGGGCGCAAGGATCTGAAGAGTCCATATTCGAAAGCCTACGCTAACAGCCTATCATTTAAGGCCGCAGGCAAGAGCCGGAACCAAGTGAACATGACACTCACCGGGGATATGCTTCGCTCGATCGACATCCTCGAGGAAGACGGAGCCTTGGTCGTTATAGGCATCGACGACGAGGTGGACGCACCGAAGGCTTACGGACATCAGACCGGATTCGAGGGCCATCCTACGATCCCTAACGGGAAGTATAAGCGCCCCTTCTTCGGTGTTACCAGCGACGAGGTAAAGCGCGAGGTGCTCCCGAAGTTCAAGGCCGAGATCGACGCTAGCGCAGGATCCAGGACGATCAGCTCACTCGAGAGCCAGGAGAAGGCCGTGGAGTTCGTACGCGGGCTTAGGACGCTTGAGGATCTGTTCGGCCTGGTGGGCGGTCTGGAATGAAGCTCGTATTCAATAAGGCCAGCCTGGACCGACTGGAGAAGGAAACAAAGGATCGGATCAATAGGGTAATTCAAAACCCTCAACTGATTAACGAGCTCGGGAAGATCGCCGTCGATACTCTGAAATTCACAGCCAGGAAGGGGATCTCGCCAGAGACGGGGGAGCGTTTTAAGCCATTATCTAAAAGCTGGAAGAATGAGAGAGAGAAGATCGCAGAAGCCAGCCCAACCCATCCAGCCTATTCTAAAACCAGATCCAACCTTACTCTAACCGGGCAACTCCTCGACGCGATAAAGTTCACCTATTCCGTTACCACAAGAAGCATTTTCATCAGGCTCTTTATGGATGGCACTCATCAGCCATACCGGAAGAAGTACATGGAATCATTCGTAAGAAAGAAGAAAAAAAGAAAAGTTAACCTAGGCAGAACAGTAAAGGGATTCGAGAAGTCATTCGGTGGGATGAGCTACGTAAACACCGGGCGCTCTGGATTCTATAAAGTCGGCAAAGAGATCAGCAACCTAAAGCTAGCGCAGTATGTTACCGAGGCCGGAAGGCCGTTCTTTGGATTCTCTGAGCGCCTAAAAGATAAGCTACTCACACAGATGAAAAAGGTTGTCATTCGATACATTCGTCGTAATCTCTGACTAATACTTGAAAACCATAGGAGGATAATCAAGAATGGAAGAAATGAACGGGGCCAGTGGCCACCAAGTCGAAGGCAGTGCCGGAAGCAAGGACAGTTCAAGCGACAGCGTGAAGTATGAAACCTATTCGCG
>Ga0315903_10001133_pt1 | contig 40323 bp, 54 predicted proteins | sample LakEriMetagenome_7_FD_203524 | JGI IMG/M metagenome (GOLD analysis project Ga0315903, IMG submission 203524) | Freshwater fungal communities from buoy surface, Lake Erie, Ohio, United States - Buoy 2 MA119 | ecosystem: Environmental > Aquatic > Freshwater > Lake | place: USA: Lake Erie, Ohio... | reverse complement strand
GCCTGCTTTTTCTATTTGTCTGAGCGTTTGTATAACGAAAACAAAAAACAATTGGAAGAGATACTGCATCGATTGAGTCAGGTGTTATGGGAAGCAAGAGGGATAAGGGGGTAGACGATGGCAGTTGAGATGACCGATTTTGAAGAGAAGGTGTGGAAATATCTACTCTCTCACCCTAAAACCCCCGTTCAGGCAAGGACGATTGCAAAAGCATGGATCGTAAGCGATAACAAAGTAGCCCGTGTTTTGCACAGGTTTGTTGAGAACAATATTGCTGATGTGGTGCGTATTGGCTCCAAGAAATTTTATAAGGTGAAAGAATGACTCCTGAAGAATACAAAGCCGAGATCGAACGCCTAAAGAAAGAAGTTGAGCATTGGAAGCAGGCATACCACAGGGTCAAAACCGAGAATGAAAAATTATCGCTTGACTTAGGAATAAAGAACAAGGACTTCATATGACACCCGAAGCCAAAGTAAAGAAGGCGGTTAAGAAGATGTTAGATGATCGCGGGGCGTACTACTTCATGCCTGCCACAGGTGGGTATGGTAGGAGCGGTGTGCCTGACATTGTGGGTTGCCACAAAGGAATCTTTTTTGGGATCGAGTGCAAAGCCGGAGACAATCAGCCGACTGCCCTGCAATTACGAGAACTAGACAAGATACAAATGCACGAGGGATATATTTCTATCGTAAACGAAAAGAACTTACTACAAGTGGAGGTGATGCTTGACTGCATCGAAGCCGAGCGCAACGCGTCGCAGGATTAGGAGATGCCCTCGCAGAGCACGGTTGGTGCAGTTGATGCGTGTGCTGAAAGGGCAATGGGGGCTTTCGACAAAGCAGATCGCTAGGCGTATGAAGGTAAGCGAGAATAGTGCGAGACTTTACATAGGAAACTTAATGGAGACCCACAACGTAATTATTAATTTTAGACACAGAGGTTCAGATTCTAAACGGCCTGTTTTTTATTATGCATTGAAGGGAACAAAATGAAGTTGAATAATTTGGTAAACACAATCGGGGCAATCAAGACTGAGTTTGATCTTGATCTGCTAGACCTACAGTTACTTGTCGCGGCACAGAGCCGATGGGATGAGGGACGCACGGTGCGGATCACAGACTTGGTGCATGAGTTTAAGATTGCGTCGCCTGCGACCATTCATTACCGCGTCACTAAAGATCTTATACGGAAGAAGATGATCAAGTTGGAATCTAACCCCGAAGATATGCGTGAGAAGTTTGTGCTTGAGGGATCAGCGTTTAAGAAACTACAAAAGTTTTTGGGGAACAGTTGATGGGCGCAGATCAATTATCCACTGCTGTAACGATGTTGTGTGACCGCATGAAGATACACCCCGAAGAGTTTATAAATGCGGAGTGGGATCCAATTAAAATTAATGCGTGGGACGATGAGCCGTTTGATAAAGTGCGGTGGGGTAACTTCATACGAGTTGTTATGACCACAGGTAAAGAACTTATATTTTCAGACGAAGAGATTGAGCACATACGGGACTGCTACAAAAAACTATTACGCAAACAATTTGAAGAGTGCATAGTAAAAGAACTTGTAGGCGGTGAGTGGCAGAAGAGTATTGAGTTTCAGGAGAAGCAATTAAACTTACCCTATATACCCCCGCCTACTAAAACACAACGAACGAACAAAGGAACTAAGTGATTATCACAGTAGATTTTGAAACGTACTACAGCCGTGAATATAGTTTGTCGAAGATGACCACTGAAGAGTACATACGGAGCGATGGGTTTGAAGTTATCGGTGTGGGGGTTAAGGTAGATGAAGGCGAAACGACGTGGTTCTCCGGCACCAAGGGGGAAACTCAGGAATTTCTTAACCAGTACGACTGGGCAAATGCCCTTGTACTCGCGCACAACACCGCGTTTGATGGGGCAATACTCTCGTGGGTTTACGGGATTAGCCCGAAGGGTTGGTTGGATACTCTTTGTATGGCGCGTGCTACTAACGGAGTGGATGTCGGGGCTAGCCTTGCGTTCTTGGCGAAGCATTACGAACTGGGTCAAAAAGGTACGGAGGTTGTAAATGCGTTGGGTAAGCGTAAGTCTGACTTCACTCCTGAAGATCTTGATGCGTATGGTGAGTACTGTAAGAACGACGTAGACCTGACCTATAAACTATTCCACATACTAGCGGCAAACTTCCCTAAGTCCGAACTGAAGGTGATCGACTGCACGCTACGGATGTACACCGATCCTAAACTCATACTGGATCTGCCCCTGCTTGAGCAACACCTGCACGATGTGAAGATCAAGAAAGAAAGGTTGCTTGAAGCGGCTACTGCCAGCAAAGATGATTTGATGTCCAATGACAAGTTTGCAGAACTGCTCAAGCAACTGAAGGTTGACCCCCCACGTAAGACAAGCGCAACGACAGGGCGCGAGGCGTGGGCGTTTGCCAAGACCGATGAGGGCTTCAAGGAACTGGCTTCTCATCCTGATCCCCGCGTACAGACGTTGGTTGCGGCTAGGCTTGGAAACAAAACCACGCTTGAGGAAACACGCACGCAACGCTTTATCGACATTGCTAAACGTGGGCGTATGCCCGTCCCGCTCAAATACTACGCGGCGCACACAGGTAGGTGGGGCGGTGATGACAAAGTAAACCTACAAAACTTACCCGCACGTGGTAACAACGCAGGCAAACTCAAGAGTGCTATCCGTGCCCCCAAGGGGTACATACTTATTGATGCAGACTCATCACAAATCGAAGCCCGGACGGTTGCTTGGTTGGCGGGTCAGACCGATTTGGTGGATGCGTTTGAGAAAGGCGAAGATGTATACAAAATTATGGCATCGGCTATCTATGCGAAAGAGGTTGACGAGATTACAAAGGACGAAAGGTTTGTCGGAAAGACAACTATCCTTGGTGCAGGATATGGCATGGGGGCTAACAAGTTTAGCGCACAACTTAAGACGTTCGGGGTTGACGTTGACGAGGCCGAAGCAAAACGGATCATTGAAGTTTATCGACAAACTTACAGCGAGATCCCATCGCTATGGAAACAAGCGCAAAGCGCACTTGACGCTATCCTCACAGATCGCACTGCTGAACTTGGTGAATACCCCGAGGTTCTTAGTGTCGAAGGAAGTGCCGGGATTCGACTACCGTCCGGGTTGCTTCTACGCTACCCCGAACTTACCAAAGACTCAGATGGTCAATATGCCTATAAGACAAGGGCAGGGTTTACCAAAATCTACGGGGGTAAGGTAATTGAGAACGTGTGTCAAGCCGTAGCACGGTGCATCATAGCGGAGCAGATGCTAAAGATTAACAAGAAATATAAGGTAGTCCTGACGGTGCACGATGCTGTGGCGTGTCTAGCCCCCGTGGGAGAGCGCGAAGAAGCGGTAAAATATGTGGAAGAATGTATGCGTTGGCGACCCGATTGGTGTAAAGATCTACCTTTAAACTGTGAAGTAGGATACGGAGAGAGTTATGGTGAAACTTGATTATGCTTGTCATGAACTTGAGGCAAAAAAGCACCTCAAAGAAATTACGGAATTGCTTAACAAAAAGCAGTTTGCAGAAGCGGCGGGTAAGGTAGAGTTTGTTATAGTCGAGATGCGAATGATGAAGGCGGCTATCAACAGCCACATACCCGAATGAAACCATACACTTGGTCGTACTCGTCCCTCTCTTTATTCCAACAGTGCCCTAAAAAGTACTACCACCTACGGGTGGTTAAGGATCATAAAGAGCCTGAAACCGATGCCTTGATGTACGGCAAGCAGTTGCACGAGGCGGCTGAGTTTTACATTGGTAAGGAAATTCCCTTACCTCCTCAGTTTTCTTTCATAAAGAACTCTCTTGATCTCTTAAAAGCATTAGGTGATGGCGGGGAGTTTTTATGCGAATACCGCATGGGGTTGACTCGGGATCTGGAACCATGTGACTTCTTCTCTAAAGATGTTTGGTGGAGAGGTGTAGCGGATCTAGTAATTGTAAAAGATGAAAAAGCGTATCTTGTAGACTACAAGACGGGTAAATCGTCCCGCTATGCCGATACCAAGCAGTTGGAGATACTGTCCTTGGCGCTATTCAAACACCGCCCTGAAATCAAACTTATTAAGGGTGGGCTATTGTTTCTCGTAGCCAATGACTTTGTGAAGGTTAATTATGAGGGTAGCCAACAGGCCGAACCGTGGGTAAAATGGCTAAATGAAACCAAGCAGTTGGAAGCCGCCTATGAGAACGACGTTTGGAACCCCAAACCTAACTTCTCTTGCAGACAGTATTGTGCGGTAGTTAACTGCATACACAATGGGAAGAATCACTGATGCCGTACACTAAATCGCCACGCCCCTACAAGCATGAGTATGAAATGCAGAAGGCTCGGGGCGAGCACGACAATCGTATGGAGCGGCAACGTGCCCGTCGTAAATTAGATAAAGACGGTAAAGATGCTAACGGGAACGGCAAAGCCGACGCTCGTGAAGGTAAGGATGTAGCCCACAAGAAAGCGTTAAGCAACGGTGGTTCAAACAAGCACGGGGTTTATGTAACTACCCCTGCAAAGAATCGTTCGTTCAAGCGTAATTCTCAGGGTAAACTCGTATCAGAAACAAGCAAAAAAGAACGTAAGAAGTAGTAGAATCAGTTTTACAGTAGTCGTAGTTTTTCGGGCGGAGAGTGAAAACATCACTTTCGGCCTATCGGCGTCTTTGTGGAGAGTGAATTGCAGATATTAAATAATAAGGTTCTGCTGTTGAAAGTAAAAGAACCAAACAGAATTACCACGGTGATACCAAAAAGCCGTGTGCTTGATAGTGGTGAAGTAGCAGTGAAGTGGGGGCTTGAAGAAGCGCAAGTATTAAAGAACTTACGTATTCGGAACGTGCCCTCACCCATCATTGCGCATTACGATTGGCCCGGTCTGTACAAACCGTTTGCTCATCAAAAAACTACCGCAGAGTTTCTCACGTTGCATCGCCGTGCGTTCTGTTTTAACGAGCAGGGTACAGGCAAGACGGGTAGCGTGATATGGGCGGCTGACTACCTGATGAAATTGGGAATGATCAAACGTGTGCTAGTACTATGCCCGTTGTCAATCATGGAGTCTGCGTGGGTCAATGACTTATTCAGATTCGCTATGCATCGCACGGTGCAGGTCGCACATAGTTACTCACGAGACAAACGAATCAAAGCGGTGCAGTCTAACGCTGAGTTTGTAATATGTAACTTTGATGGTCTTGAGATTGTCAAGGATGCAGTCAACGAAAGCAATTTTGATTTGATCGTAGTTGACGAAGCAAATGCGTACAAGACGGTGGCAACAAAGCGTTGGAAAACGCTGAACTCAATTATCAAACCTAGCACGTGGGTGTGGATGCTAACAGGAACCCCTGCGGCTCAAGCACCTACCGATGCGTATGGGCTTGCAAAGATAGTCAACCCATCAAGCGTGCCACGATTCTTTGGTTCGTTTAAAGATCAGGTGATGCAAAAGATTACGCAGTTTAAGTGGGTTCCCCGTCCCCGCGCAGAGGACATCATCCATCAAGTCTTGCAACCCGCAATTCGGTTTACGAAGGAAGAGTGCCTTGATCTACCGGACATGACCTATGTAACTCGGAAGATACCCCTGACCCCTCAACAAGAGAAATACTACGAAACTATCCGTAAACATATGGTGGCAACAGCGGCAGGCGAGGAAATTACTACGGTAAATGCAGCAGCAAACCTTAACAAATTACTACAACTGTCAGGGGGCGCGGTCTATTCGGATAGTGGAGAGATCATAGCCTTTGATGCTTCCAATCGATTAGCCGCTCTAAAAGAAGTTATAGACGAGGCATCACACAAGGTGATTGTATTTGTGCCGTACCGTCATGCCATTCAGATCGTGCACGAAGAACTTATCAGAGACGGATACACCTCAGAAATTATTAATGGTGCGGTGCCAGTCAACAGGCGCACGGAAATCTTTAATCGATTCCAAACGGAGCCTGACCCCAAAGTGCTTGTTATCCAACCGCAGGCGGCATCTCATGGAGTTACTTTGCACGCCGCAAACGTGGTGGTGTATTGGTCGCCCGTCATGTCTGTAGAAACTTATTTACAGGCGAACGCACGTGTTCATCGGGCCGGTCAGCGTAATCCTTGCACCGTAGTACATCTTCAGGGATCTCACGTTGAGAAAAGAATGTATGCAATGCTCGAAGCGAAAGTCGATATTCATACTAGGGTAGTAGACCTTTATAAAAATTTATTAGAGGAGGCTTGACAGAGTAAAACATTATGATTAGTATTATCAAACATAACTATATGGAGAGTGAAAATGGACAATGTGTCTGCCGATAAGTTGGTCAAGGCGTACATCAAAATCCGCGATAGGCGCAAGCAACTCACGGATGAGTACGAAGCGCAAGACAAAGAGTTAGAAGAATCGCAAGACATGATCAGCGAGAAACTTCTCGACGTTTGCAAAACAATGGGTGCTGACGGGTTCAAGACTGAATTTGGTACGGTGAGTCGCCGTGTTGCAAAAAGGTTTTGGACAAACGATTGGCACTCGTTTCACAAGTTCCTATTGGAACATCAAATGCCGGAGTTGTTGGAGAAGCGCATTGCGCAAACCAATATGGCTACGTTCCTTGAAGAAAACCCCGATTTGCTTCCACCGGGGCTAAATGTGGATAGCAAATACACAATCTCTATCAGGAGAAAAACATGAGTGAAGAGCAAGAGATTAATTTACGGTTGGAGGCAATGCGCATAATCGTAGATTTTTATAAAAGAAGTAACGCTAATTTAGATGATTTGATAGGTGCATCTAATGTTGTTTATAAATTTTTAAAAGGAGGTTTACCAAATGAGTGACTTAGCATTATTGAATCAAAATCTACCTGCGCACTTGCGCGAAGTTGAGATAGACGAGACGACCAAAGCCCTTATGGGTGGCGGAGGTGGTACGAAGCGTATTTCCATCGAGGGTGGTGTATGGCGCATGATGGTTAACGGCAAAGAAGTTGCCCGTAATGAAGAGCGGGTGATGAATGTTGTTATCGTTGCCGCCGCACCAAAGGTATCCCGCACATTCTATGCAGGTGTATACAAGAAGGGTGTAGCATCTGCTCCCGATTGTTGGTCTGCTGATGGCGAAGTACCTGATGCAAAAGCAAAAGCACCACAGGCCAAGACCTGTAAAGACTGCCCTCAGAACATCAAGGGTTCCGGTCAGGGTGACAGCCGTGCGTGCCGTTTCTCTCAGCGTCTAGCAGTTGTGCTTGAGAACGATATTAATGGTGACGTATATCAACTTACCCTACCAAGCCAGTCAATCTTTGGCGAGGGTGAGCCGGGGAAATGGCCTTTACAGACATACGCCAAGATGATTGGAAGCAAGGGCGTACCCATCACGTCGGTTGTTACCGAGATGCGCTTTGACACTAACAGTGCCACTCCGAAATTGACTTTCAAGCCAGTACGATTCTTGGAGACCAATGAGTTCAATACCGCTTTGGGTAAGGGTAAAACCGGAGATGCAATCAAGGCAATTACCATGACGGTGGCTCAGGCTGATGGTGTAGACTCAGAAGTTCCCGCTCAGGAAACAGTAAAAGAGGAAGCCCCCCAAGTGAAAGCCGAAGCCGTAGAAGAGCCTACCAAACGTGCAAGCAAGAAGGAAGAAGCCCCTGCACCGAAGAAGGATCTCAACAAGATCCTTGAAGAGTGGGACGACTAACGGGAGGTTGTTATGTCACGTGGATACACCACCAAGTTCATCAAAGCCGTGAATGAAGCAGATCAAACTAAGTTAGGAGTACAACTTGGGCAGATCTGCATCAAGAACGATATTCCGGTTGTAGATGTATCTGAGTTTTTAAAAGTTACACGCATGACGGTTTACCATTGGTTTAAAGGTAAAACAAACGTAGTCAATAAGCACAAAGAAGTAGTTGAGAAGTTGCTTGCGAAATTGAATACGTAAACAGTTTAAGGAGGCTAGGGGGCACCCGAAAAGGGTAGTCCGCCGTCCTATCCCTGCCTACCTTATTTTAACGACGGCGCATTGATTGATGGCGGCTATGGTCTCAAAAACAGAATTTCTATCTCTTGTCTTACCCCCAACAGGACAATACTGTGTAGTGGGTCTAGGTGCGGACAAGAAACCAAAGCAGGTCTTTGTAGAGTCTATTGATGAAGTAAGCGACTACGCAGATGCGATGGTGCACAAGGGCTACGATGCTTACTTTGCTCTAGCGAATTTCCAATCAGACGAAGGGCGTACAGTTGCCAATGCAAAAGAACTTAACTCGTTCTTTATAGATATAGATTGCGGGGCGAACAAAGCCTACGCCGATCAGACGGAAGGTATCGAAGCATTACAAAAGTTTTTAGCAAACACCGACTTTACCAAGCCAACCGTAGTTGTTAATTCAGGGCGCGGCCTGCACGCATACTGGGTACTCGAACAACCTATAACACGTGAAGAGTGGAAGCCTATAGCCGAGCGGTTTAAGGCACTGTGCCAAGAGCACAAGTTCGAAGCCGACCCCGCAGTTACGGCAGACGTGGCACGCATCCTACGCATACCGGAGACGCTTAACTTTAAAGACCCGGACAACCCCCTGCCAACCAAAGTATTGAAAGCAGGTAAGCGGGTTAGTCTTAGTGCGTTCTCTGAGAAGTTACCTGTAATAGATCTCCTTGACATTCCGGGTAAGAAGCCATTTATACGTCAGATGGATCCAATGACCTTGGCGCTGATGGGTAACTACCAATCCAAATTCAAAACAATCCTTATCAAATCAGTCAATGGAGAGGGCTGTGAGCAGATTGCCAACGCATTTAGGAATCAAGACTTACTCGAAGAACCTCTATGGAGAGCCGCTTTATCCATCGCAAACGCCTGCGTGGATGGAAGCGTGGGTATCCATAAAATCTCAGAACAACACCCTGAATACTCAGCAAATCGGACTATTAAAAAGGCTAATGAGACTAAGGGGCCGTACACCTGTGCAACCTTCAAAACGCTTAATCCATCAGCCTGCGAGGGGTGCACACTTAAAGTAACGTCTCCGATCCAAATTGGAAGAGAGATTGTCGAAGCCGCCGAAGAAGATAATGTAGTTACACAGGTGGAAGAAGTTACCAAGGAAGAAATAACCTATAACATCCCAACGTATCCGTTTCCGTACTTCAGAGGCAAGGTAGGTGGAGTGTACCGCCGTGCTGACCCTAACAAAGAAGATGACAAAGACGAATTGATCTACCCATACGATATGTATGTGGTGAAACGTATCCACGACCCTGATGACGGGGAAACGCTCCTGCTCCGGTTGCACTTACCCAAAGACGGTGTACGTGAATTTATATTGCCGCTGACTTCTGCGCTATCCAAAGAGAAGTTTATTAACGCAGTCGCACAGCAGGGTGTAGCCATACTGGGGAAGAGACAGGACTTACTTATGTCATACGTAACAAGATGGGTAGAAGAACTACAGGCAATGGGCAAATCAGAAATAGCCCGTAAGCAGTTTGGTTGGCTAGAAGATAACAGCGCATTTATTATCGGAGACCGTGAGATCTGCGCAGACGGTAGGGTTCTGTATAGCCCACCAACAAGCGTCACCGTGCCAATCATTCCTGCAATGAAGAGCCGGGGCGACTTCCACACATGGCGAGACATCATCAATGCCTACGGTAGACCGAATATGGAGCAACGAGCCTTTGCCTTGTTTATGGGCTTTGGCGGTCCCCTTATGAAGTTTGTAGGTGAAGGGATGCTCGATGGGTTCTTACTAAACCTAGTTAGCCAAAAGGGTGGTTCGGGTAAGACGACTCTGCTCCACGCTATCAACTCTATTTACGGTAGCCCAAAGCCCCTGCTCCTGTCCTATAAGGACACCCACAACCACCGGATGCAACGGATGGGCACGATGCAGTCTTTGACTCCTACGATTGACGAGTTAACTAACCTAGAGCCGAAGGCTATGTCGAGCCTTGTGTATGACATCACATCCGGCAAAGGCAAGAACCGCATGAGTGCCAAGGCTAACGTCGAGCGCACCAACGTCACAACGTGGCAGATCCCGGTGGTGTCCTCATCCAACCGCCGTGTGAAAGACGCCTTGCTGACAACCAAATCGTTTCCTGAACCGGAGTTACTGCGTATCTTAGAGGATGAGATTCTGCCTGACCCGGATAATGATCCAACGTGGTCTAAGGCGCATTTCGGGCGGTTAATGAGTAATTATGGGCACGCCATCGACCCCTTTATTAAGTACGTGGCAACCAACCTGCCCACGGTTATCGAACTACTGGGGCGCGTAAATAGGAAATTAGACCGTGCCGCAAACATCACGAACACCGAACGCTTTTGGTCGGCAGGTATAGCCATTGACCTCACGGGGGGCATCATCGCTCACAACTTGGGACTGCATAACATCCCTATAGAACCCGTGTTTCAGCACGCTATAAACCTAGTTAACAACACCCGCAACAAGAATAACGAAGAGTTTTCGCACGTTGCTGACTATCTTGGCGGCTTCCTACAGCGTCACTATCAGGATATTTTGGTCATAAATGGTAAGACCCACAGCCGGACAGGACTAGAGCAGGCACCGATCCGTGAACCCCGTGGCAAGGTGGTAGTCCGCTACGAGCCGGATACGAAGTTACTGTTTGTGGTCAATAAAGAGTGGCGGGATGACTGTGCCAAATCATTTATAGGCTACGAGGACACCCTGAACCCCTACCGCAAGAGCAAGGCTTTTACGGGCTTGAAGAAGAAACGGATGCTTGCAGGTACGGCAATGGGTGCATCTGACGGGGTTATGGCTTTGACATTTGATACATCGAAACTAGACTTTTTTGCTGAGGACGCCATTGTAAATGCAGATCTTAAACCTGAAGGTGGAGATACCTTGGGCATCGATTGAACCCGGTATGTCGTTTTTCGTACCGTGCCTAGATACCGAAAACGCTGTTAAGCAACTTACGTGGGAAGCGGGCCGGTATAGGTACAGAGTTATCTGTAAACAAGTTATTGAAGGAGATAGATACGGGTTGCGCTGCTGGAGGGTTGAGTGATATTCTTGGGCCTCACTCTCCTATCCTCTCCTCGATAGGATTAACCCCCGGCTAAATGTCGGGGGTCTTTTTTACAGCCCTGCTATATTCTTACGCATCGCCGGAATGTTGTAGAACTTAAGCATCTCGTTCTCAGTCCGCTCAATTTCATCAATTACCCTGCGTTTTTCTTCCCCACCCATAGATTTGTCACCTGCTACAAGTTTGCGCAGTGCACGAAAATCTTCCATCTGTTGATCAATCTCGTTGATCGTCTGCACGAGGGCGTATTTATTTAACTTCTCGTCAGTCAGATATGGCATCAACTCATCTACTCGACCATCGGCAACCATCCCATTGACGGTTGCATTTACCTCGGTCACTTTATCCCGCAAATCGTAATACTGCTCTTTGTAACCGCCCGGAATCTTGTCATACATAAACGTCTTGAATCCCGGCATTTCATACACATGGCGGTCAGGACGGTTAGTAAACGCCATGTTGGTCATGTCAAGCAACGTACCACCTGCAATACCTGTGTATCCCCGAAACACATACTCTAACTTCATCGGGGACAGCCCAGTGAGTTCACCAAACATCTTAGCCAACTCAGATGTGTTAGTCGTAAATTGTTGGTAAGCCTCTCTATCCTCTAAACCACGGCCCACAATCGGGGTGTTCGTAAAGAATGATTGGTTAAGCGATACTTCAATCAATGGCTTAATAAACTGCGGTGTTAAGTTCGGGCCTGTAATGGCATCAAACCCTGCCGTGGCAATAGCCTTGCGTAGTGCTGTTGCGTCCTGTGGACTTTCTGTGCCTTGACTAGCGATATAGTTGTAAGCACGCTCTGGCAATACTTTGAACAGGAACCCAACCTCAGGGGCTACTGGAATCTTAATACCTGCACCGGGGACGATAAAGTTCTTGTCTTTCTCAAAGTCACGCAGACCTTCGTACTCTTCATCATCCCCAACCATCATGGCGTACACAGCAGACAACGCTGCAAGTTTTATACCTGTAGACCAAAAGAGTCTAGTAGCCACTGCGCGTTCTTCAGATGCAATTCCTCGACCCGTCATGCTACGGTAGAACACCTCCATACCCTGAAGATAAGCGTTCATAAACGGAATAATTTGCCGGAACAGACCTACCATCCGGTTAGCACCCTGCCGTTTAAAGTTAATAATCTCTTGAGCACGGTAACGGGCAAGCAAGACATCACCTTCAGGGAACTGCTCAGATTTAGTTTCAGCCAGCGTTTGTTCAAAAACAGATTTGCGCAGTGCGGCATCTGAAGCAATAGAGAACGACTCCATAAAGTTAAGCGCTCTCTCCATCGTGCTACGTTGCTTCAAACCAAACTCTTTCTCAATATCTTCTTTTACGCGCCCCGTCATCAGGTCATACATACCCACAATGCCTAACTGCTCAAGACGTTTGGTAGTAGCATCACCAAAATATGCGCCTTTAAACCCAGCCAACACACCTGCCGCAGTGCGGAAAGGATTCTTCGTGCCTGACATAACTGTGGCTCGGTACGAGTCTTGGAACAACTGACTGATAGCAAATTGTGGTGTGGCTGTCGTGGCTTTCCGCAAGAAGTTGGCAAATGATGCGAATGATTTAAGCAAAGGCATGGACAAACTCTCTACACCCTTAAATGCATACACATCAACTAAAGAATCTAATTCGTAGGACTCAGGCTTGCCGTCACGGTAAATGTAAATAACTTTGTTGGGGTCAACACCAGACTGCCCCTCTTGCACCCGACGGATACCAAGATTTAACTCATTAAACGTATCAACCAGATTTAGGGCGGCATGGTTACGGATGGCACTATTAGTCATCCAAAAGGACAAACCAACCATATTGTCAAAGACGTTGTTAATTTCGTCCTCACTACCTTTCAATTTGCCCATCTGCCCAAGGTTCGTTAGACCCTTGAAATATCCTTTGGGGCTAGTCTGTGCGGACTCTTCGTACTCTTTAATACGGTTCCAAGGCACGTAATCAATAGCATCTTTCCAAACCTGAGCCTGTTCTTTGCTTAACCTATCACCCTCTACCATCGCGTCAATCAGACCATTTTTAAACCCTGTGTACTCCTTAAACGCGGTCTCAAGTTCAGGGAAGTCTTTAAATGCTTGTAAGCCAGCATCAATCTTGTCTTGGCTTGGTAGGTTAAACACATCTTTATTAGGGTGATTTTTTAAGGCGTTAGCACGACGGGCAATGAAAGCATCGTTGGCTAGTTTAAATGCAAGTTCTTGATTGCCTAGCCTATCACCCAATTTACGCACCGTATTCATGGCGCCTTCTAAACTGTTTGGGCCTTGCTTAACATCCCAACCGATATTTTTATTCAGGAACAGCGTGCCCTGCTTCATAGCGGCAACCGTCATGGTGTCCGAATGTTCAGCAGCGGTCATAAATACGTCAGGGCGGACTTTACCTAAAGCATTACGTATTTTGCCGCCAAAGGCATCAGTTAGTTTGCGTTGTACAGAATAACCTTTAAAGAAAACTTGGGTTCCAATTTTATCAATCTGGTCCTGCCGATAAGATGGATCAAAGAATAAAGCACCAACCTTTTCAATCGTAGATCTTTCAGGAACCTTGGGCTTCTCGTTAGACATACCCTTCATCTTGTCTACAGCCTGTTGCGCTCTCTGCCCTTCGGCAGTCAGAGTTGGTGCAGCCCCACGACGGAATACCCCTTCTTGCTTACCTGCCACGCCTTCAGCCCGTGTGCCTTTACCTTCTATAACGTAATCTCTGGCTTGATCTAATATGTCGTTTATATCTTTGGCGCTGATATTTTTAGGAAGAGCACCAATCTTGACAAGGAATCGACGTATGAGATCTTTAATACGTTGAATAACACTCTTAATCTGCTTTTCTTCTACAGGCGTAAGCCGAGCATTGGTTTCGGACATTTCAGCCAAAACTTCTTCAACAGCAGTCCGTTTATCTAGTTTAGTTTCCTTAATCTTTTCATCGGCACGTTGTCTAATTTCTGAGTTAGACGCATAAATACTATCCATAACCTTGCGGTATTCTTTACCAAGGATAGATCTAAGACCAAAATGCCCAACGGTTTCGTGTGCTACTGTAAGTATTACGTCTTCATAACCCACTAAGTTATCAGAAACAAGATAGACCGCTTGAGTACGAGAATCCCAAACACCTTTAGGGTTGGCTCCAGCAGCGGCAATTTCTGACCGTAAATTCTCAGGCAGTTCGCTTATGGATTGAACAACTTCAATCTTGGGTACATTAGCCCAGCCAGCCGTTAACTTACGGACTGCTTTCTCGACCAAATCCCGTGGATTACCTGTTGTTCCGGCTTGAGCATTTCGGTATCTTAGATAGCGTTGAGCGGCTTTCTCACCTTGCTTGGCTTTGAACCGATACTGCTTAACTTTGTCCTTTAGACGCTCCTGCAACTCAGGAGAGAGGGCTTTCTGTGCGGCCTTATTGACACGGTTTAGTTTGGTCTCAAAGGCAATCTCGCCAGCCATCCGGTCAACTGCGGCGTTAATAGAACCTGTATTCTTAACGTACTCACCAAAGGCGGCATTGGCTTCGTCTATAGTTTGCTGTCTTAGTGGACGTTGCTCAGGTCTCTCTCCAGCAGCAAGTGGTCCAGCGTCAGGGATATTATCTTCCACTCCCTCTGTGACAGTTGGTTCAGCGGCTCCGGTAGGGGCCAATTCTCCTCCGGGTACTCCAGCGCTAGGAACGCCTGACTCATCTGTTCCGGGGACAGTTTCTCTATCAACTCCGACATCTTGTTCTCCTCTGAAACCCATCTTGTTCAGGAAATCTTCTACTCCTTGAGCAACTTTGGGGCTTCGCTTAGGGTCACTACCAAACGCATCAAGCGCCTCTTTAACTGTAGCCGCCTGCTCGGGGTCAGTTAAATCCTTGCCTAGAATCTCTTCTCTTAGTTTCTTATTAGACGGGGCTATGCCCATGTCCTTAAAGTCTTGCTCCGTAATAGGGCGACCTTCGGCAACTGGTATCGCTTCTTCTACAACCTCTTCTTCGACAGCCCCGGTGCGTAATGCTCCCGGCGTTGGCTCGCCTTTTTTCTTTCCCTTGGTCGCAAACAACTCTTGTTGCTGTGCTGCGGCCCCAAATCCCTGCAACGCCACGCTCTCAATACCAGACTTAGTAGACTCGCTCAGGTTAGGGTTAGCCCTTACACGATTGAGAATCTGCCCAACAGCAACTTGATCTTCTGGGTCAGTTAAATCTTTACCCTCAAGTTCTTTATAGAAAGAAGAACGCTTACTTAAACCGGTCCGGTCTAAAACGTCAGCCGTAAGCACTGTGGGAAACTGTGCTTCAGGAACAGGCCCAGCAAACTCATCTCCGGGTATAAACCCAGTCTCTTCTAAACCAGCCTCACGGATAGCCATCTGAGTCGGTGCTTGAGTCCTAATCTGTTCTTCCAGCGTGGTTGGCTCAGTACGAGCAAAAAACTCCTCATCTGTTTCTTTACGCTTCTTCCCGCCTTTTTCTTCTACAGGAAGTTTTATACGGGCCAAGTCTTGCTCAACCTGCTGGATGTCGGCTGCACGTAACTCTTCAATCCGTGCTTGAATATCAGGGGTCTGCTCCCCACTCATTAACGACGCCATCTCTCTTGCCCGATCTACAGGCGTCATCTCAAATGCATTAACAGGGGCGACAGGAGGAGTAACAGCAGTCTCGGCAGGGGTAGTAGGAGCCGCAGGCCCACGAGCACGACGACCAATAGCCAAGTCAAGTAAGCCCTGAACAATTGCACCCGTAGCACCACCGTAGGCGGCTTGCTCTCCAAGACCTTCGATTAGTTCTTGCTCGGGTTTATAGATGCCCTTGGCAATTAAGTTCTGAGCGAACCCGGAGGCGGCTTCCTGCGCGGCTTCTTCACCACCAGCAGCAAGAGCACGTTTTACATACGCAACTCCACCACCCACGATGTCATCACTAAGACGACCCAAGATACGTAATGGAGCAAAGGCTTCAGCCGCACCCGGGATAATTCCGTATCCAGTAGCCGCAGCCCGTTGTTCTTCCGTAGCCCCTTCTGCTTCAGCCCGTGTTCTAGCCTCACCTGCACCAGCCGCCGTACCAAGACCCACTGCCGCAGCACGTCCAGCCAGACCAAATGGGCCAGCAGCAAGGAACGGAACAGTTGAGCCAACCGCTTCACCCAGTTTACGTCCTACAGTCTCTTCATATCCGGGGGCGGCTTCGAAAGGTTTCTTAGCGGCAGTGGCTAATTCTTTAATTTTTTCTCGGGTTGGTGTTTCGTATTCTTCAGGCAATAAAGCAGCCGCACCGGCACCAGCCGTTTCGAGCAACCCAACCGCACCGGGAACTAGACCTTTAAAGGCTTCCTTGACCTGCCCACCGACTGTGGGTTCGGGGGTAGGTTTAATGGGTTTGGGTGCAAATTGTCTGGCAGCAAAAGCCGCCACTTGTTCTTCAGTAGCGTCATCAGGGCCTTCAATTCGGTAGATAGATCCATCTGGACCTTGAACCCTAAAGATAGCCACAAATTATTCCTTGCCTAATACTCTAAACCCACCACCACCACCACCACCACCGCCACCCATGCGCGAAGCCTTATATTGCTCAAAAGTAGTAATACCTTCATCTCTTGCTAACATCATTTTTTTGGCTGGATTCATCTTGTCCCAGTCTTCTTGCAATTGCCGCTCATCAACCATACCTAGTTTAGGGCCTCCAAAGTAACCTCTAAGTAACTGTTGTGCTACAGGGTCGCCAGCCTTTGCTTTTGCTTGAAGTTGATATAACTCAGTAATTTGAGTTGGTCGAGCGGCAGAGGCTTTCTGAGCCTCAACGCCCATGAGTTGAATGCGACGCTGTTCAGCCTTGTCCTCAAACTCAAGTGCCTTGTCTACGTCGCCACGCTTCATGGCATCTTCGGATTTGTTGATGTCACGGTTAATCTTGTCAATTTCTTTTTGCTCTTCACGGGTTTTTTCCTTACCTTTCATGTACTGACCAAACCCAGCCGTACCTGCTTTCTGAGCAAACTCTGCCAAATTACGTGCGCCCACACCGCTTAGGCCACCCATAATCATAGCAAGTGCTTTATTCTCTTTATCTTGGGAAGCAATATCATCCATCCGCGCCCTAAGAGCCTCTCGATCAGCAGCAAACGGATCTTCAGACACTCCGGATTCTTTTAACATACGCTTGCGTCGTGCCAAGAAATCTTCTGTTGTTTCTCCCTTAGTGGGAGCAGCGGCTTTAGCAGCCTTAGCGGTATCAGCCTTTTCAGACGATTTACCTTTAGGTGCAACATCCTCGGCTATGCGCTTTATACCAGATAGATTTTCGTCATACCGAGCACGGTTTTCAGGACTCATGCTTTCTCTTGAAGCAGCGGCTTTGGCTCTAAGAGTTTCAATAGAATCTCTGCCAGTCGTAGCGGTTGGAGTGGGGGATTGTCTACCAGCATCGGCAGCACGGCGAGCGTCTTCCAGACGCATATATTCTCCAAAACTAACTTCCTTACCTGTAGCCGGGTCAATTCTCATATCACTACTGCCAAGACCAGCAATACGACTACCTATGTTGCTAAACATTTCACTTAAAGATGAAGCAGCCCCCGGAACGGCAGGTCTGCCAAGTTCTTCAAACTTTTTACCTGTCGGGCCTAAAGTGTAGGTAGGGTCGCTTTTTGCTCTCTCAGCCTCAGTCATCAACTCAAATGGAAGCGGCATACCCCTAGAGATATAGTAGGCACGTAGGGTTGCAGGATCAGTTTGGGTTTGCGATAGCGATGCTGGATAAGTTTCCGTACCGATGCCTCTAACTAAATCACCACCTTGGAACGCCACAATCCCGCCACCTGCGTACTCATCAGGGAACATATCCTCATCGACAGGTAACGAACTTAACCCGCCCTTAGCCAAAGATACAGTTCCCGAAGGAGCCGCAGCCATTTGAGTATTTGCTTGGGGGGCCATCTGAGGGGCCGTTTGTGCTTGGGGTGTGGCGCCTAGACCAGCCATTTGCGGAGCCGGAGCCATAACATCTTGGGCTACAGTAGTGTCAGACTGCTGCTCTTTAATTGCGGCGTTTCGCATCCGGTCAATAAACATACCAGCCATAACGGCAACAGTCGGGTTAATCAATCCCATCTGGGCGGCTTCACCAATCTTACGCTTATCCCCGCCATATTTATTGGCAACCTTCTCGGCTGATAGCAAGTCAAAACTATCTAAATCTTCTAAACGAAAATCATTCATTTCAATCTCACTTCAGAAGGTTATATACGCCAAGCCCAGCCAAACCCAAACCACCGATCTGTGATGCTACGGATGGAGGCGGCTCATAAACGGTCTTACCTCCAGTAGCCGCAAGGTTTGCGCTACCACGCAGGATGTCAGACATAAAGCCAAGTTGCTTGTACGGATACTGTTGCTGTTGTAAGAAGTCCTGATATTGTAGGTCAAGGGCTTTCTGTTGCTCGGCCTGACCCATTGCACCAAAGGCTTCCTGCGCTTTAGCCAAGTCAATACCTGCCTGCTGCTGACCAATACCCAACTGACCTAATGTAGCGCCTGCTTGAGTAGCGGCTTGGGAGCCTTGTAGCCCAGCCGTAGTGCCAAACTGCATACCCTGCATGGCTTGTTCGTAGGCTTTCTGGGCACCTGTTGCCTGAATGTTTGCCAGATTTTGTTGTAGGTTGCGCTCACGCTCAGTCCCAGCAAGAAGTTGACGTGCACCTCCGTATGTACCCTGACGAGCCGCCCCTAAATTCTGAGCCAACTGCCCTTTCTGGGCATCACGGATTGCTTCTTGTTTTTGCAGATCAACCACGTTCTGCATATAGGGGGACATAAAGGCTTGCTGCGCCATCGGGTCAGTAGCCATCTGCATATACTGTTGCCCTGCACCAAGAGCACCTAATCCCCCAGCAGCGGCTAACCCAGTACCAGCAGCAAATTGACCGGGTTGCTCCATAGCAGCCACGTTTTGCCGAACGGCTTGTTGCTCTGGGGTAGCAGTAGCCATACGCTGCCCACCGTAGGTTTGATAAGGAGATTCTGTTAATGCTTCGGATTTACCAAGCATCTTCTCCGCATACGGTTTAGCATACTCAGGTATCGTCGTTTGCGACGTACTGGTTGGTGCTGGTGGCGCTGATGGTGAACACATAATTTGTTACCTCAAAAAGTTACAGTCATTGCATGGGCTGTATGCTGGTACCCCATACGAGATAAAAGTTTTGATACTCTCAAATCTGTTGCTGTCGTAATGTTTAATCTTTTAACACCACGTTTCTCTAATTCTTCATGGACTGCTTTAATTAACTTTCGCCCCCAACCTGTTCGATGCTCTTTTAGAACAAAGACGGTATCTTCTTGGGCTATCAGGTCTTGGTTATGCATATCATTCGTTACGTAAACATTGCTATAACCAACCGCCTTACCATCTAGCCGTAAAACAAAAGTCAATAACCACCCACCATCACTAGCCCTTATGTACTCGTCAAGTCTTGGGTTGTAAGGAGAGTACTGCACCCCTTGCTCTGCCAACCGCTCAACCATCTCTGAGTAATGCTGCCTATATAAAGGCTCTAATTCTGAATACGTTTCTTTAAATTTCTCTAATCTTATCTCGTAGTTCATGCAGGCATATATCTTTGTGCGTTGACTTCGGGTGCTTGACGCTCCCGACCTGTTCTTGCTTTTCTAATTTTGTCCATCATCGCATACAACTTCTTAGCACCGGCTTTGCTCGACCCATTACCAAGATGGGATACCACATCTGCCGGAACTACAAACTCACCGTCGGCTAACCTAGCCTCTTGCTTACCGTCAATGTTAGCCTTAATTGAGTCACTCATACCGTCTCCACCACCTGATAAAAACCGTGGGGGTAGGGCAGCGCCAAGACCGCCCTTGGCAAAGTTTTGTTCAACAGCGGCTTCCATGCTGGAATCTTTACGACTATCAGCAAACTTATAGTAGGGGTCACCCTTAAGAGATTTAGATCTGGCTTTAGCCTGCCCACCAGCCTTGTACTCATCCCGACCATATTCGTCATCATAAGTTTGCCCGTTGAGAGCGGCTAGACCACCTTGAGCGGCCTGATAAATGGGCTGTGGGCTATAGGTATATCGTACTTGCTCGCGTTCCCTTGTATCCTGCGGGGTGTACTGAGGCGTGCCCGATGGGTTAGTAATATCTAAATCGTAGCCACGGATGTAGGATTTTGATGGCTCGGGGCCTTTTGGAGGTTCTGCTGCCGCCGAAGCCAAAGGCACACCTGCGGCTATTGTTGTCCCATACGGAAGGGCCGCACCAAACCTAGCCCGAGCAGCGGCACCACCCGCATCAGCAGATTTAAATACGTTTCCAAGTCCTTCTGTAGCGGCTCCAAAACCTGTAGGTTGTACTGTGGCTGGCGGAATATTAGTTGCGGAGAACATACCCGCTTGTGGTGTGGCAGCAGGTATTCCAGTAGGTGTAACTGTCGGGGCAGAAATTGAAGAATTTAAAAGGCTAGTTTTTTGTGGCGCACCCGCCATAAAATCTCCGGCAGAACCAGACACAGTGCTCATATCAAGAGGAGGGGTAGGGGCGGATGGTGGTACGGGAGTCATTGTTGCAGCACCTTCTACCGGGGTAGCCGCATTTACTAAACCTTCACCTAAACCAGCGCCACCATAAGCCCCTAGACCCGCCATTAAACCCTTCTTAAGGCTTCCCGTAGCCACACCTGTTAAGGCACCTACAGTTAGGCCCGCCTGAAGCGCAGACATCATTTGAAACCCTGCTGGGCCAAGAGCAAAGCCAGCCACCATTGGAAGAATGGCACTTAAAAACCCTGCTTCTGGTAGTCCAGTCTGGGGGTTAATAGTGAGCGAGCCACCTTGGGACATAGCCAAAGCCTGAAGTCCTTTGACCTCACCGGGGGTCATGTGGACAAGCATTGTGTCCTGACCACGGCCTTTACTTTGTACTTGTTGCGCTGCGGCAAGACCGCCTTGTTCGTATCTCATAACTTGACCCCCTGCACGCCAATCACCAGTGGCGGCTCCTGTATCTGAAGCCCCTGAACCTGTTGTAGAAGTATCGTTACCACCCGTTGCTGTGCTCCCACCACCACCGCCACCACCAACATCTCCACCACCAGCGCCAGTATCGGTACCAACACCACTAGGGCCAACGCCTACAGTCTGACCACCCTCAGCATCAACAGCGTCTTGCGTAGCGGCGACAGTAGCAGCGACATCAGCAGCGACAGCGGCGGGACTAGCCTCTTCTTCTGCTTGTTGCACTTGATTCATAGCCGTCAAAGCGGCGAGAGGACTAACTTCTTGTACGGCGGGTGGGGCCACAGGATTAATATCAACAGCAGTAGTAACTTGTGGTCCAAAAAGCCCCATTGAAGTCTTGGCTTGGTTGGCTTGCTGATTGGCTGCGGCTAGGGCGGCATCTGCTCGCTCATTTGCATTCATTGCCTGATTTACGCCCATGTTGGATAGGGCGCCTGCGATACCTAGACCCGGTACAGCCATAGCAACAGGGCCTAGAGCATTTTGTACATTTGTAACAGCGGCATTAACTCCTTGGGCAATACCCCCTAAAGTGCCACTAGAACCTACCGTACCGGAGGAAGTAGATCCCGGGGAACCCGGAGAACCAACCCCACTATCTCCACCACCCCCATAATCATAGTTTTGAGCCGCCATCATCTGATTGGCTTGTTGCTCCGGGGTAAGGCGTATATATGTCTGAGTAACTGGGTCATAAGAGTATCTAGGAATTGTAGAAACGCCACCATCCTGAAACCGTCTAACGGGCAAGGACGCTAAACCACCACTAGCCATACCGGGCATGGTGGGAGCGAATCCGTATTGGGGTTGGCCTATGGTGGGATATTGCATAATGGGATTATCCTGAATTTGTCAAGTGAAGTCTATGGGGCTATGGTAACTGTGACTGTCCCCACAGAACCGGAAGCGGGTACCGAAGAAAGGCGTACTACAGTCTTATATAGGAGCGAGGAAACAAACGTGATTGACCCTATAACCGAGGGGATGGCAGGTCTGACAAAAGGCGAGACTTGGGGGCCGTCATGGTAAATATAAACACCATTAGTTGGGGTAGTGGGGTTGCCAGCCAGATCTGTAGCCCAATACAACTCAATCTCATCTCCAGCGATAGCAGTAAAAGTAGCCTCGGAATACCCGCAAATATAGCCTTCTTCCCCCGGACTAGCACTTTTACGGGCTGGGATGGTAAAGATTGTGGTTGAGTTATCTACGTCTATATTATTGACTTTAAGCCAAACCGTGGCGTAGTGAATAGCGTTTGCCGTATTGATAAACTGAAGGCTAAAAGTAATTTTATAAACCCCGTCATAGGTAGCCGTTGCTGAACCGGGAGGATTAAGTGTCCATCCATACTCAGAGTCAAGCGTATTAAATTTAACCTGAGTGGCGGTGTTATTACCACTAGCAATCTGATCTGTTGAATCAGATGCGGCAATATGGGGGAAGACTAAGTTTTGACCATACCCAATAAACTCCCCGCCATAAAAATAGTCGGCACGGTACGAGTTGGCTTGGTTGGGGGTAAGCGAGTCTAGTTGGTTAAAGTATAGGCGAAGTATACGAATCAGATCCGTGTGGTATCTCTGATCGTATTCAACAGGCGGTACCGGTAATGCTGGCGCCTGAAACCTCTCCATTGCCATTAGCGTTTACCATCCACACGAGCATCTAGTCTAGGCACACCTAACTGCCAGTTAACTCCTAAGTCCTCTGAACTAATCTTTAGCGCCATTTGACGGGCACGGGCACGAATAAATACCTGCTCCGTATACACATCCACCGCAGTCTCAATTACCGGCTTAGAGTCTGTAGTGCCTACCGATTGGAAACCTGACCCGGGGAAGTTACGAGGGCGAAGTTGTATCGTTACCTCTGGTTGAGCGGCAGTAGACTTAGCAAAGTTAACGTCAGGAAGCATACGACGAGTCAGCATAAACTGCTCACCGTCAGCAATATCAAAGTCAGATGACTGAATGTAGGCCGCTATTGGGGCACCATCGTCATCTAAACCATTTTCTTGATCGTATAGAACCCCAGTATTGCTTCCGCTAGGCGTATTAACTGCCATAGGATACTCACGCAGCGGGCTGTCTAACCAAGCAGTGCGGTCAATATTTCCGTAGTACCAGATACGCTCAAGGTAGTTATAGATTACATAACGGTTGGGGTATCCAACATCAGAACTTGGATACATCCACCAAACCTCATTCCAACCCTCGTTCGTGCCAGAGATAATAGTGTCGGCCTGACTGTAGTTAATATCTTGATAGACAAACTGCCGTAGGGTACAGGGGAGCGTCTCAACACGGCCTGAATAGACATAAAACTTATCATGCCCCATCCAGTAAGTGACGTTATTTACGGTTACAGCAGCCCGTGGGCTAAGGATGGAGATATTGTCTGCTAATTCTTGTAAGCCAAATACGTCCGTGGTTCCAAGAAATTGAAAAGAATAAAGATGTGATTCTGTCCACACCAAGATCTCTTGTCTGGTTGGTAGAGCACGGACAATCCTTGAACCCCTAGAGACTCTTATAAATCCCGCAGAGTTGGTAGGCGTCGGAGTCCATTGACTCGGATTATCCTGATCAGCCCACCTAATAAGAAGGGGGTCAAAATCAGCCACACTAGTAGAACCAAAAGGCACACTCCCAAAAGCGAGAAGATGCTTATCGTTCTGTGATACAAGAACCTGCATAGCCTTGGTTGGTACTGCATTGGGGTTGTATCCATCTGCGGTAGCCTTTGTTGAAAGAAGAATTGCGTTAGTTTGAAGCGCTACCCCGGGATTAACAGAAGACCCACGCTCCCAATAATAAATAGCGCCATCTCTTATATTGGCAACTAAGTCATTATCAAAGTTGTCGTACCACCAATCGCTACCTTGTAAAGCAACGGGCGTTGTACCACCAAGACCCCACTCAAGGCGCCCCCAAGTATCTGTACCCCAACCGTAACCAAATGTACCACCCGCAGTGCCAGCGTTTATTTGATATTTACCAATTACTGAAGCGCCACCGTTACCAGAATCAGAGGCATTGGCTGTAACTGGGACAACAATTGTGTATGCGTTGGCATTAATTACGGTGGCAATCTCAAAGCCTTGGTTGACGTTTAAAATCGCAGCCGTGACATTACCACCCAAAGAAACAGCGCCAGTAAACTGAACGTAATTACCTACTTGGGCTGGGTTGCCTGTATCTGAAACTGTTACGGTAGAAGATCCGTTAACAGCAGCAAATGTTACGTCCCCGGCAGCCGTTGTGGCTTGGAGCGGAGTGATGTCATAGAAGTAACCACCCGCTTCTAAATACAACTTAAGGTTTGTCCCAACGGCTAATAAGTTGTCCCCAAAAGTTGTTACGTAGTTAAATAATTGTCGGCAAGTGCCAAGGAACGTATTGGGGGTCTGTTTAAGCCAACCACCAATCTTTTGGGGGAAACCCGATAAGAAGCGAACTTTGTCGCACTCGTACCACCCACCCTCATTAGAGTAGTTAGTCTGATCCCGGTTTACCCCCGGCTTAAATCTAAGTGCTATAAATGGCATGGCGTCCTCACGCTACGAGTCCCGGTAGATACACTGTTTTACCGTTTTGCTTGGTAGCGGTCAAGTTTTGCTTCTTAAGATTAGCCGGGTCATAGGAGACGTGCACCCAGCCTGAGTCCGGTACGCCCGGAGTGTAAAACTCAAGGATTAACTGGGTATAGGTTAAGTTATCCATGATCCACACGGCTAAGTCTGCGTTGGCAATACCGGGAATCTCAATGTCAGCGGCCTGTCCCTTACAATGGTCGGACGTTTTGGAGCCTCCCACCTTTGCGTTGACTTCGGGGTGCCTGAATCCTGAGTTGACCTTGACTCCGGTTTTGAAGTGTTCACGGACGGGCTGCAATACCTTTTCACAGAGTGTTTTAAGATTAGCAATCTCAGCCTCCCCCGGTGTGTTGTCCATGTCATGCCGCAGTGCAGTATCAGACTTCACCATCTCAGCAAGGGAAAAGTTATTTGTCAGTTGCATCTTTTTTCGCCTTCATGTCCATGATCTTCTCAAGGGTGCGTCCGCCAAAGTAAAAGGACATAATTAGCATCCCCCACTGGCCCAAGAGTTCAACGTAGTTATTGTTAACCTCAATCTCCCAAGCGCTCATCATCCCAAAGACGGTATAAGTTATTAGGATAAAGATCAGCGTCATAGGCCGGATGTTCTTAGATAGCCAAGAGTCCGACTTCATATCGGCCTCAGCCCGTTTGGTCAGGTTATCTTGCTCATTCATGTCCGCTTGGAGTTTGGCAAGTTCGCCTTTTTGTTGCATCTCTAAAAGCATGGCCTGCGCCTTGGCACGAGCCTCCGGGTCTGGAAGAACCTTGTCCAGTACTTTTTCACCGATAGATAACAGCGCAGCAATTGGAAACATTATTTTTTACTCCTTGAAAGCATGGTTGCGGCGATATTGAGCATCGCCCGGGTTTGGTCTAAATCAGCGGGAGGGGTTGCCCAGCCCACGGTAATCTGCCCTACAAACCGACTTGGCTCAGGCGGGATACTGATCCTGCACCCAAACCGCATACCCTTTTCTATGTACCACAGCCCAATCTCTGACTGCGCTGCCTTGTACTCACTACACGGAATGTTGCCTGCCATGAGATTTACCACGTCCTGATTGTTGGCTTGATTGGCAGTAAAGAGTCCAACGTCCAGCCCGTCATTTGTCTTGTCCCTACCTTCTTTGGTATATGCCCGATACTGCACCCGAGTTCCAAGCAAGGGGTTCACCTTAAACACTGCCACGGTAGCCGCACTTGTAGTCTTAAATAAATGGGCTACAGCATCCTCAACCCGGTCATCCACAATGTCCGGCAATTTCTGATGTTCTTTATAGGTGCCTACGATCAGGTCTTTGTTGTCGTATAACATCCAACCACCAAAGGCTAACACCGCCATAAGGATCATGGCAAACAACTTAAATGGCGAGTCAACATACGCCAGCACTTTAGATAGCGTGTCGTTAGCGTTTAGTTTCTCAGTCATTCGCAATTACCCTTTTGTTGCTATATACAAACCAATGTTGCTAAAAGAATAACCGGCAAACACAATAGCCATCGCTATGTTGCCCTTAGCACCTTGCTCAAAACCTATGTAGGCATAGATACAACCCACAAAAATCATAAGCCAAGGACTCATACTCTTTGCCCACGAAAGTAAGCCACCCCGTCAATAACCTCACAAAGTTCAGGCGGCAATAATTTCCCATTCTCAAACGTCAGTACGGCAAACCCTGAACACCAATTGACCGGGTTCATTTCCGTATATGTAAATTGTTCACCATAAGGTTCAGCAAGCGTCCCGGCATCGACCCCCCAGCGACGCCCGTCATAATCACTAAAGGGGGTCGATCTGAGTTGGTGTAGATGCCCCGTGATAATTGATCTTCCGCTTTTCAGGGCATTGTTCCAAGTACTATGAATTCCGTTATGCCAGCGATGTTTGATAACAACTGATCCGTTAATATCAATCCGCCACCCATGATGCCAGCCGGGGAAGTAGTCCCACAGCGAAAGCATGTCTCCTATCTCAGGAGCATTAACGGCGATATACCGATGCAACCGAACGTCGTGATTACCTATCGTCCACAGGAATACAGCGTTCTTTGTGGCGTTACGCACCTCATCAAGCCTATCTCTACAAGCCTCAATCTCTTTCTTTGGTGTGGGTGGGTTCGTGCCCATTAAGGGTTCGTGCCGTGAAATCCTAGCGCCGTCTACAACATCTCCGTTCATGATGACTGTTTTAGGCTTGTATTCTTTTATTAGAGAGACAAACGCTTTATGCGCTGTCGTAATCTGATCAGGCCAGTAGTGTGCGTCTGATCCAATAAACACCATACCATTTTCGACCCTATGTTCTAAAATCCGCCGATCTTCAGGTATGAAAGTTTTTTGATGGGTTTTTTGTGACGCAGAGTAAGCAGGCAAAGAAATTCCTTGTTCAGTTTGAATCTTTGCCTTGCGTAACCCAAACGCACGAGTAGACATACCAACGTGCGCAGCCGCCTTTTGGGTGCTACCAAATCTCTTCATTGCAGAGATTACTTCTTCATCAGAGACTTTTTTTAACGCCACGAGGCTTCCTTGGTAGTTTTATTTCATCAATAGGGCCATGAGAACTTGAGTCGTACAAACAAGCAATCTCAACCGCCTCCTTCGGAGAAGCCCCAAAATGCATCGCCGCTATGGCAAAGTTGGCTCCTGTCCCTATACTCCAAAAATCATTCTTAATCTTTGCTGGAATAATCGAACTCTCATATATCCACAAACCGTCGTGCTTTAAAGCAAGCACCGTAACCTCGGTATCAGAATCCAAGTCACCCCCGGACTCCATTACTTGATAGAACTTTAGAATCTTGTCCCAATCCCCGCAGGCACCATAAATACATTCTTTGCCTTGCCGTAACTTCTCTACTAAGTAAAAACTATCATCGCCGCTTACCATGCTATCTGCGGCAATTTCACCCGTAGAAAACTTAGCGGCAATGGTGGTCATTACAGATGTCCCTTAGCAATGTAATAAACAGTTACCATGAAGAACGCTATGGTGAAGCACCAGACCTTTAAAAGTCTTAATTTAGCCAGATCCCTACCAAACTCGTCCTTGCCTTCTTTTACCTCTTTTATCTGGCGCTCTTTAATTGCCAGAATCTCAATCCATTCCTTCTCGGCTACTTCTTTGCCGTACCGCTCAATTAAACTATCCTTTAATTCGTTTTCCGCTTCTTTAATTTGCTTTAATCTGCGCCACTCAGCGAAGGCTGTCATGATTGTAGTGTCCCCTGTAACAACCCGTTGCCTTTGTTTGAATGCTTGTTTGGCTTGTAACTCGGCTACACCTAGACGTTGAATATCATCTACCGCAGACGATAACTCCTTGCCGGACTGAATTGCCGATTTGATTCCCTGCGTGGCGCCTTTTGCCGCAGTCAGTATTGGATCTATATCTGCCAAGATTCATTCCTATTCCTAAGTCTGGCCCCAAGTCTTAGCACCGGCTTTGGGTACGGATGTAGCCCAGACCGATACGGACTTTCTTAACTTCAGGGGTGCGCCACAATCGGAGCAAGTGTCAGCCGCCAACTCAGCCTCATCTAAGTCATACCCACAGGAGGCACAAACATGAACTTCTTCTGAGCGGCAAACTTTTACCCCATCTACCTTATGCGCTTCAATTACTGTTTTCATGACGGTTCCTTAAATTTTATTAGTGGCAACAAGAGCCACTTTTAGGGGCGTAGGAATATTTTAAACTGTCCGTAACATCTAAATAATCACTATTAAAAACAATCGAAGTTTTAGTAATAATGCTTTTGTTAGGTTTAGAACAGTGAATTAAAGAATTAGGAAAAGTTAAAATATCTCCTTCGGCTACAGCAAATGACACTTCGTTACCCATTATGTTAAAAGTTGTTTGGGTGTCATTAGGTAATTCAACAAAATAAATATTAGAAAACATACAAGACGGATGAATATGCCATCCATGAAAATCATTTTGTTTGTATTGTTGAAACCAATAATTTACTATTCTGCCATTTATAAAATGTTGATGGTTACCAATTTCTTCAATGTGGTCTAACGCACTTTGTAAAAATATATCCCAATATGGACGTGAGATATTTGGTGGCAAAAACCAATCCGTATTTGAAATACATTGTGATCGATCACATACCGAATGTTTACCCATACTAATAATAGCCGCCAGTAAATTAGTTTTTATAGCAGCATGATTAGGATTTTTTCTAACAAAAATCGGTATATTTAAGTTGTTAATAATCATTTAAATGGCTTTCCAGAAACCCACCCAACTAATGAATACCTTGTCCCCCTACTTACTGGGGTAACTCTATGCAAAACATAACTTGGAAAAACTAAAAGAGTCCCTTGATTTTTTCCTAAAATTGTTGGTTCACTTGAATAAACTAACTGTAATTCTCCGCCGTCATATAGTTCTGGTTTCTGTAACTGTAAAACAATACTTAACTTTCTTATTATACCTCTTGAAACAACGTCTACGTGCAAATCATACTTACTATCTGGAGCCTCATATTTTGTAAACTGAAGACCTTCGTTAAAACCACTTAAATCAAAACCAAAAAATTGATTATTAAGACTAACTATTGCATCTGTTAATCTTTGGTAAATCCAACGAGTTTCATCTGAAGGTGATATCCACGATACTTTACTTTTCCTAATATCACTAACGTGTTCATTCTCACGTATTGTTCCATCAACTAAATTATTTTTTTCACCTAATGAAATAATTGATTGGCACTCATCTTCCGTAAACAACATATCCCAAAAAGCCCATTCATGTACTGGATCATTATAAAAAGACCAATGTGGGCTGTAGTTCATACAAATTGTACCCAACCCGTTAGGATAAATTTTTCACCCTTTAACGGTGGGTTACCTCTATGCAAATGAGTAAAATGTGCTGGAAATATTAGCAATCGACCAACTATTGGATTGACTCGCATATTTTGATATAAAAATTCAGTTTCCCCGCCGTCTGTAACTTCGTTTAAATACAATATAAACGCTAAAATTCTATCTGTATGCTTTCTACCTTGACATTCAGCGTGCCAGACATGATACCCCTGTCCCGGTAGTGTTCTCTGAATTTTTATGTAATTAACGGTATGTTGCTCTAGTCCGCTATTTACATGAGGAAATTCATTTGTGTACTTAGGATAGACAGTATTCCAAAAAATATCCGAAAAAGTTTTGGAATGGGAAACCATTCCGTATTCCATTTCTGTTTTACAAAATTCAAGCGGAACAACTGATAAATCATCTATAGTGCTTTTTGCTACTGATGAATACTCTTGACGTTGATACGTCATACCAGAAGCATCGGCAAATTTAAACTGTTCTATAGCGCTTTTGCAGTAATCTTCACTAAACAAACCATCATAAACACGGATAAAATTCTCACTCGACATGTTTTACCCATTGTTGAGTTTCTTCATTCCACCAATATTCATCAGAAGAACTCCCCTCTATACCGGGATATGGGGTAGGTGCTCTCCACTTATAAAATTCACTTAGTGACCATGATGGGTAAGGTTGTGGAGCGATAAAAATATTTAATTGTCGATTGTAAGTTGTACCAACTCCGCCAATAACTCCATATTCAGGTTGGGCTGAACTATTAACAATCACCCAGTCATTAACTTGTTCTGGGAAGTTTTGTTCAATAAATGTGAAATCATCAATAACAATTATATTGTCAACTATATTTTGGTCGTTGATATGTACGCAATCCATTTACATTCTCCAATAAATCAAGGACTGAACGTACCAGAGTTGGTAAATGTATGACTTGTATAAGTCCCATCATTAGTAACCGTACCTCCAGTACCCTTCTGAGCGCCTAAATAACGAATAACTACGATACCCGCAGCGCCCGATCCCGGGTTTGTAAATCCATCATTTGGTACACCAGCACCTGCTGCTCCGCCGCCATAGTTATTTCCGTTTACGGCGGGAGAGGCTTCACCCGGAGTGCTTGTTCTCGCTCCACCATATGGGCCGGGAGATGCGCCACCATAAGCCCCGGGGCCGGGACGACTACCGGGAGCGGTTTGTCCTTGTTCCCCTGACGTATTAGTAGTTCCCCCAGAGGCCGTACCGCCTGCACCACCGGGACGGCTATTACCACCCGAACATCCTGAACCACCAAAACCGCCACTACCACCATTTGCGGTCATTGTAGGGCCACCATTTACACTAGATGTTCCACCTGCCGGAGCCTGAGTAGTACAATGGTCATTTGCCGCAGCGCCAGCGCCACCAACAGTAACAGTTAGTGATGATCCGCCGGGGGCTATAGCATAATTGTTATAAAATGCATGACCACCGCCACCCGCACCTGAAGATGGGCGATCTGCACCACGAACTGAACCACCACCGCCACCGTTTACATAAATTAATAAATTATATGTATTTGCCTTGCCATAAAAATCAGTAGGCATAACAATGGCACCAGAGGCTTTACCGGCAAGACCTCGAACTGAGGCTTCATTTAAACTAATTTGTGTGGTAGCGCCAAGCCCTAATTCGACGGCAATAGACTGACCGGCTGTACTACCAGCAAGACTAATTGGGCCTGAGTTATTAAGAGCCATTTTTAACCCTCCAGTTTTTCAACTCGAGATGTAAGTTCAGCGATAGCGGCAAAAGCCAATGCACTTAACTTTTCGTAGTCTACAGCCAAAGACCCATCATCACGAGTTCTTACTGCCTGTGGAAACACGGTTTGTACGTCCTGAGCAATTACACCAAAGTCAGACTTACTTATGAAATACCCATCTTCACCACCGTGCTCTGCAATATAGGCATCAGTCCAATCAAAAGTTTTTCCACCAATAGCCGTAACCTTATTAAGAGCATCTTCAATTGGTTTGATATTTTCTTTAAATTTACGGTCTGACGAATAAAACGCTGTAACGTTGTTAGTTGCCCGAATTTCACCTGCGGTTCCAGAAGCCGGAGTTCCCACGCCAAGAGAGTCAAGTTGAACATCCCAAGCCACAAAACCTCCAGAAGCATCTCTGGCTACAATTGTAGAAGCACCGTTTGATGCGCTTGCGGTAGTCCTTGCGTTGTCTATAGTTCCAGACGATATGGAAGAAGCATTTAAAGAGGTAATATTTGCGCCCGAAAAAGTTGCTGTAGTTGATCCGGTACCACCAGAAGCAATCGGAAGTGCAGTAGCAAGAGTTAGATTACGTAAGTGAGTAATTGCATCCGTACAGTCAGTACCATTGTTATAAACAAACATAGTTTTACCGGCGGGAACTGCAACACCGGTTTGTCCTGTTACTTTGATTGTGATGGTATCAGCACAACCGTTGTTTACTATGTATAACTTTTCAATCGCCGGAACTACAAGATCTTGGGCGCCACCAGAAGTGCCTGTCAGGTTAAGGCGTAGGTTACGTGCCGTTTGACTAGCATTACTGTCCGTAAGTGTCAACGTTACAGTCGCACTAGAAAAGGTCACATCAGCCGAGCCTACAATGGCCTCTTCTAACGCTATCCCTAAGTTATCATTGGTGACGTTACCCCATGTCCCCGAGTTTTCTCCGGTAGCCATAAGTTGAATTTTTAAACTACTGTACGTACTTGCCATTATTTACTCCTTAAATTAAGCCGCTATCGGCAACCAATTTGGTGTTTGTACATCATTAACCGGTATCCAGTTGGGGTTTTGATTGGGGTTAATTTTACTCCAGATCAATACTTTTCCAACACGCCCTTGCCCTTGAACCCCCGTTACAGATACATTTTTGGGGATCCTTACTACAACACTACCTATTGAACCTGTTGCCTGTTGGAGTGTGACCGGTATGTAATTAATTGTCTTGGTAGTAACCTGCCCAAGCGCTGAAGTCCCTACAACTCCAGTTATTAGTACATTAGCCGCACCGCTCTCATCGGTTTCACCTAACTGCGTTGTTCCAACAATTCCTGTAACTTGAACATTAGCCCCAGCCGTAACAACTACAGCCCCAACCTCTCCGTCGCCCTGTACCCCAGTAACGTAATAAGCAGTGCGCTGTGTTACTTGACCAACTGCCCCGGAGGCTTGAACCCCGGTTACGGACACAGTTGCCCCAGCCCTAGCAACTACCTGCCCAACCTGCCCATCACCCTCAGTCCCTGTAAGTTGAACAGTGGCTTCGGTCTTTACCTCTTCTTCACCAAGTTGGCCCTCACCTTCGACACCAACCGGGAACACATTTGCGGCAGCAATTATTACAACAGAACCAATTTGACCAGTAGCAGTTACAGGGTCTACGTTAAATCCGGTTACATCTGCGCCCCAACCACCACGACTCCACGGGCCTGAACCCCAACCAATATAGTTAATATCGGTGCTGGTCTTTATTACTCCTATATTTCCAGAACCTTGAACCCCAGTAACGTAATAGGCAAATTCTTCTTCTTCTTCACCTACTACCCCGCTACCTTGTACTCCAGTTGGGTATACATTTGCTGCTAGAGCAACTGCAAGAACTCCGGTTTCACCGGTGCCTTCAACACCAGTGGGTTGAACATTTGCCCCAGCGTCTACAACTGTTGTTCCAACTTCACCTGTTGCTTCAACACCAAATACGGACTCATTAGCGGCGGCGGTTACAACGGCTTGCCCAAGTTCTACCTCGTGCTGGAACCCTGCTGGCTCAACTTCGGAACCTGCGGCAACACCTACCGGATCAAGTAATGCACTACCAACTACTCCAGTAACACTAACAAAAATATTAGCATTACCTATACCCCAACCGCCTTCACCCCAAGGGCCAATACCCCACCCAAGAAGTCTTGGGAGTTGACCTAACTCACCACTTGCTTGAACTCCAGTTAAGTCTACTTCCACACCTACACGAACAAATTCATCTCCAAGTTCGCCAGTACCCTCTACACCTGTTGGATACACATTAGCAACTTGGTTAAACGTAACTACACTAACTCCACCTTCACCTTCAACACCAACTGGAAATGCATTAGCGCCTGTGAGTATTGTTACTTGTCCAAGATCAACAGTATGTTGAAAGCCTGCTGGTTCAACCTCTGCCCCTGCGGCAACACCTACTGGATCTAATAACGCACTACCAACTACTCCAGTAACACTTACTAAAGCGTTTGGATTACCTACACCAAAATCACCCTCCCCATAAGGCCCTATGCTCCAACCAGCCATGATTTGTCCTTTAGGGGAGGTTTGTTAATTAAGCAATACGAATAATTGCGTTTGATGCGTCGTTAGTTGGGAAAATGATGGTGAAGTCACCGTCCGAAGCGGTTTTGTCAGCACCAAAGTCCAACACACAAACCGATGCATTGGTCAACGTGGTATTAGCATTGCTGTTTGCTGAAGGCGTGGTGTTATAAATCAAAGCGCCACGAGCAGTAAAGTTAGCGTTAGTAAACGTCTCATCGGAAAAGTCAGTAAAACCCGTGCCGGTGTTGGCGTTGATGTTGGTTGCCGTTACACCTGTGTTAGTTAGTGCTTGCCCGCCAGCCGTGTAGTTAGTACCGGAAGACGAAACTTCGTTGCTTGATGTGTAAGCAGTTGTATTTGCATCCAATGAGGCTGAGGATGTATACAAAGCGAGTTTAAAAACGTCTGCGCCAGTATCAGCCGACGGACGGAAATCATGCACTCCAAGCAGAAGTTCTGCTTTGAATGATGTGGTCATTGCTTGCGTAATAGCCATGTTAGGCTCCTTTATTCATCTAAAAGTTTAATAAACTCAGGATGTCCTGCATTCCTGAACTTGATAGCCAACGTCGTATGGTGCGACTTAATGGCTTCTTTCATATAAAACACCAAAACCTGACGGATTTGATCTTTAAACGCTTCTGCCTGATCTCGAATAGCAGGGTGCGTTTGCGAACCTACAGAAATAATTTTATCTAAGGCCCGTTCGGCAACTTCCTCTGGCAAAAATCCACGACCAGAAGTTGTTAATACTTTGACTTGACTGCCTCCTAAAAGGAAGGCTACTTCGCTCATCGTGCTCATCGGACTTGAACCCTTGCTTGAGTTGTACGGTATGTATCTTGACGGTCTTTGCCTTCGCCAAGTTGTTTCAACATGGCAAGCGCTTCATTATACCGGGCTACATAGTTGTCATTGACATCTTTCTCACCCTTCATAAACGCATATGCCTCTAACAATGATCCATAAAGAAGAGCGGAATCAAAGTTAGTCCCAAGCCAAGTTGTACCAGACGTAACAATAGACGCTGGATAAGCGTAGTAGAGCAACTCCATAGTATAGTCTGCGTCTGGAGTCGGCCCTAAAATGAACGTATTTTCATCAAAAATAGCGTAATGAGTGGGAGCACCTGTAGTGGCAGGAATGGGGAAAGACTCCCGAATAAACTCAACGTCTTTATTTAGCAGGTAATCGTAACTTCCATCAGCGTTAATTCGGGCCAATGAAAACGTGGAAAGCCAATCTGTAGGCGTGGTTAAGAACCTGTTACCACTTGTACAACTACCCGTTACGTTCTCCCGCATTACCGGGAGGTTGACGCTGTTATATATCCTCTGCTCGGCCTGACGAATAAACGTGTCCACCTGATCTTTTGTAAGAAAAGATGTCGTCGTAGCAGTGGTAGTTGCGACCACCGTATCTGGGAAGTTATTCTCAGCGTAGGCTTGTATGGTCTGAAACAACGTCGAGTAGTTCACAACTTACCCCATCTTTTTGCTATGGCCCGTACCCTTGGTCGCTGCCCCAGTACCACGAGTTTTCTGGGTTTGCGTATTAGGCACGTTATTAGGGTACCCACTGTTATTGGGCGTAATTGGTATTTGTTTGACTGGCTTATCCATATTAAATCCCCGTTTTACGAACCATTGACATAGCCTTCTTCTGGTTGGCAACTTTTGCCAGCCCTCGACCTAATTGCTTCATCTGTAGGTTGGTTTTACCGCCTTTAGCCAACTTCTTTACATTGGCATCAGGGTGAGCCTTAGCGCCCTTTTTAGCCATGTGTGCCTTCAATGCTGCTTTCATATCCATGTTCTGCTCCTAAGTAATTGTTACTGTTACGGTTCCTGTTTCCCCGCCAGCCACTAGGTTATTGATTAACCCAGATAACTGCAAGGGGTCATTTAATCCAACCGGCGCCCAACCCCACTGAATCTGTCTACTACCGCCGGACGGCGTTCCAAAAGCATCTACATCCTCATTCGGCAAGTTTAACGGGTTAGTCTGAATACCTGTAAGACCTGCCTGTATATAACTTTTATCGTTCCTTGGGTTTTGTAAAGCCTGTGGGTCATAAACCGGGTACATTCCTAACTGCAACTGTGGCTGATCCGGTTCCCAGCAAGTCGGACAAACCAGCAAATTGATATTTTTGGTCTTGATAACCAACTTTTTCAATTCTTTCAGTTTGTAACGAAATCCGCATCTATCGCACTCCGCTATCGCTTTTTTGCCAGTGGCAAACTTTGGGCCGGACATGACTTACCTTAGTAGAAGTACTGCCGTGGAGCCAACCTCAAAGACGCCTTTTCCCGATCCTCGCTCGACCCTAATGCCCACTGCTCTTCGTAGGACGCCTTCAGCATCTCAATCCTATTCATGGCATCGGGTATCTTCAAAGACAGGTAATAAGCCAATCCAGCCGCCATACAAGGGATCATGCGGAAAGGAATGTCCTCGGTATTAATACCGTTACCAGCGTCTTGAATACGACGCAAACGCCAGTAAACAAAAGAATAAAAGTTAGACTGATCTGGAGCAGGCCAAACACAGATATTGGGCAGGTTGCGAACCGTCACAATAGCCCCTGCGGTATGCCCCGCTGGAGTGCTGTTATCTACCCCCCGAACGCAATTTTGTAGGGTATTCCCTGATATTTCGTTATAACCAATGGTCTCGTTACCCAGTTTAATGAACCCAACGTAGTTCAATCCATCCACAGAACTTAAGGTAATGGTGTTGGAAGTTGCGGTAATCGTGGTGGTTAAGGTCTTGGTTGTGATGTTCTCATATCCACTCTGACGGTCAATCCACACCTGAATCGGCCTGCCTTGGGCGTTCTTATTAGGGATAGTTGAGTAGGTGCTACTAGAAATCCGGTTGATATTGATGTCTGACTGGTTAATACCGGTCTGGGTACGAATCACCATATCCATCAAATCAATGGTATCTACAGGTAGGGCGTAGCAAATCTGCCCTTGGTTCATAGGAATTGAACCCTGCTCAATAGTCCATAGGTTGATACCCCGATTAGCCCACTCAATCGTCAATAAGTTAAGGGAACGACGTGCAGTACGCATATCGTAGCCCGAGCGTAACTCGGCACCGCAACGCTCAAAAGCCTCTTCTACGAGGTTATTGAGGTCTAGGTTAAAAGTGGTCGTCCCAGTTGTACTCATTTCATCTTCTTAAGTGTTTGCGCTAAACGGGCACGCTGGCCCAGTTTGCCGGGGGCTTTAGCCGCTGTAGCAAGTTTCTTTGCCGGGATTTTCTCACCAGCCTTGACCCCTAAAGATTTCTTCAAGGCACCGGGCTTTTTGATAGCCTTTTGGATCCACTTTTCAGCCATATCATCCTATCTTTCTATGCGGAGCAACTTTTTTAGCCACTCTTTTAGGCTGGGCGACGAACTGCTTTCCGGCTGCTTTACCGGCTCTTTTGGCTTTCGTGGTCGCGGCGTACTCTTGCGGGGAGAGCGCTTTGATGGCGCTGGAAGGGAGGTATCTTTCCCCTGTAGCCTGCGATCCTTGCGTAGAAGGTTTGCCACTTTTAGTTCTCCACTTTTGTTGAGTCCACGCTTTCAGACTTTGCTGCGGCTTTTTCAAGTTCGACATATCGTTCTCTTTGCCTAATCTTCCTAAAGTCTTGGGCTGTACTAATTAACCATTCAAAAACGTTCCCATCCTGATTAGCATCATAGGTGGGGAATTTAATCTTTGTATCCACCGCCTGCTTTCTTATACTGCATAGCCAGCATCTGGGCCTTACGGGCACTCCATTGACCCGGAGCACCCCCCTTACCGCCAGCCTTAATCCGCTCAAATATAGACTTACGCATACCGGGTTTGGTGTAATTACCTGCCTCGTTTACCTTGGACTCACCGCCCTTGGCATACATCTTGACCTCGTTCGGATCATCCTTACGGGTGATCGTCTTGGCCTTTGGCATTTTAGAGGGGTTGATAATCCCCATTCCCCGGCTAGGCCGCATTTAGCACTTACCTTTCATGTAGCCGCCACTCTTCATAGCGACCTTACGACCTTTGGTCTTACCTTTCATAGCAACACCATCAGCAGACTTGTGACCACCAGCCAGACCACCGCCAGCCATCTTTTTAACTTTGCCACCTTTTTTCATTTTGCCCACACCATCGGCAGCAAATTCTGGGACTTTTTTACCATCTTTCATAACCATCGGCATACCACCAGCAGCCATCTTTTTCATTTCTTTTCCTTTCGTAAATTCACGACCTACGGACGTTGGTACGCCCACCTTTTTTGCAAACTTAGGATTATTAGCCACCGCTTGCATAAATATTTCTTGCTTGGCTGAAACACTAGGCACGAGTCTTACCCCGAATAGCACAGCCATCAGCCCGGGCAGAAGCAGACTTTACCTTGCCGCCCTTTTTATAAACTTCAATACCCATCTCACGAAGTTTTTTCTTTATCCCTTCATCTGGGGCGGTTCCACCAGTCATATCAACGCCAGCAGACTGCATTTTAGAAAGCAGACTACCCATCGCCCCGCTACCACCAGACGAGCCTCCGCCCGGTTGCGCCTCTACTGTTCCAGATTTCATTCCCATCTCACACCATCCTTCCGCGAGTCTTGCCTTTGGTAGCACAACCATCAGCACGCTTGGAGGCTGAAGACATTTTTACCTTGCCACCTTTTTTCATACCTTGGGCAGCGGCTTGTTCAGCAGCGGCTTTTTCAGCGGCGGCTTGTTCTTCCATCCGGCGTTTTTCTTCTTCCTCGTCCTTCTTTAAAGAACGAGTACCCGGTATGGCGGCACCAAAGGAACCATAATTAGCAAGATCTTTTAGTTCCATCACTTACCCTTTTGAAATAAGTCGGTCAATTTTTTCTTCAAGGCGGTTAAACCTTGCGTCAATATGCTCAGTAATTCGCTGAACTTCTTCTTTAGTAACGTGATCACGGGCAACCTCCACACGAGTGTCGTTGAGTTTTTGCTCAATTTGGTCTAATTTTCTAAACTTTTCCTGAGCCATATACCAAACCACCATAAAAAATGCAGACGCTAAAGTTAGCGCTGCGTTCCAAACTAGGGCAAAAATATCCATATCAGCACTTCCATGCCCGTAGGCTCTTATTGATACGGCTGTTTGGATCGTTAGCGGTTTTGGCGCTAGTTAACTTCTTTTTCATACCCGTCATGCGGGCACAGAATGACTTCTTACGTGAACCGCCTTCGGGTTGCGGAGCCTTCAAGCCGGGCTTGCCGGGATTGGCAGCGTTGTACGATGCCCTCCCCTTAGCATTTAGCCCACCTTTTGGGTTCTTTCCCTCTTTGCGTTGCCACGCAGGAGTCTTAGCCATTTGCAATCTTCTCGTCTTTAACTAGCCGTGGGTAAAAGGCTTCGTTTCCAAAGTCTCCTTCGTACTCTTGTACGCCCATATGGCCTAGTTTGATTGTTGGGTCTACCCAGACTTGGAACCCATCCGCACGGGCGCGGTCACAGAACAGGTAGTCTTCACCCACGTAAGAGTTGTCTTTTACGGCAAAGTCAAAGATTGCCGATAGCGTGCGCTGGGTCTTGTCATCCCAGTAATTCCACTGAGGATTGTCTTTAACCAACTTCTCAATGACTTCACGCTTAATCATCATAAAGGCAGTAGCCACACGCTGGGCGCGTACTAGCCCCATACCATTCATTGTGACGCCATTCCCATCTTCATCTAGCGTAACAATGTAGGTCTTTTCTGTCTTACGGGCGCACGGGATGCCAGCAGCAATATCAATGTTTGGTTCAGAGACCCAAGCCAGCAAACGAATAACGTCTTCTGGTTGGAAGTTAATATCCGCATCAATAAACATCAGATCCGTTGCATCAGACTCTAGGAAGTCCTGAACTAAAAGATTACGTGCCCGTGATACCACGGAACACCCACAAATACTTCCAATCGTAATTTCAATCCCATGAGCCGGTGCTTGTTGGGCAAACCGCATTAGCGAGATGGCTTGTTTGAGTGAAACCTTGTGGTCGTAGGCAGGAATCCCAAAGAAAACTTTGCGACCTGCTAACGTGTAACCTTTTTGATTTTGCATTTTTTGGTTATCCGTAGAAAAGTACGATTGAGGTTGTGTTAGTAACGGTACCGTGTAGCGTACCGGTTTTGACCAGAATGCCTTCACCCGGCAAAGGAATGATGGTGTATCCAGCCGTACCGCTTGCGGCGGTGTTTACAGTAAGTACAACGTTGCCACCAGAACCACCTTCACGAATAACGACAGAACCGGCACTTGCACCATTTACCGCATATACGGTCTTGATACGAGTCCGATTAATATCGTTACTGGCTTGATCTTGGAAATCTCCAGTAGTTGTTAGCGGCTGCGTTGCAAATACATCATATTGCATTGTTGCCATTTT
>Ga0315903_10001132_pt1 | contig 40375 bp, 53 predicted proteins | sample LakEriMetagenome_7_FD_203524 | JGI IMG/M metagenome (GOLD analysis project Ga0315903, IMG submission 203524) | Freshwater fungal communities from buoy surface, Lake Erie, Ohio, United States - Buoy 2 MA119 | ecosystem: Environmental > Aquatic > Freshwater > Lake | place: USA: Lake Erie, Ohio... | reverse complement strand
CTCGGCGGAGTATTGGCGGCGCGTGCGGGTGGTTTTGTCGTCTTTCGGATTCATGGTCGGGTCGGTTGCCCGGCCATAGCTTACCTCAGCGTGTCAATTCGGACGTTCCGTCGGGGGCGGGACAGTAGGACAGGTAGAGTTCGTCCTTGGCCCGTGTGAGCGCCACGTAAAACAACCTTCTTTCCTCCTCCAACATATCTTGGTCATCGGCTTCGAGGATGCGGCCGTTGGGGGAGAAGAACATCGAACATCCGTCTTCGCCAAGGCTCCGCCGGACAAGTCGAACGCTCAACATCGAACGTCGAAGTGAAGAGTTATCGCACAGTCATTTCCGTTCATCGCCGGGCGCGGGAGGCGCGTCGGGAACGTTGGCGAGGATTTCGGCCAAGTCGGCGGTGTTTCCACGAGCAGCGCGTTGTTTGAGGTCTTCATCACTCATATGGGTGCTGATGGATGGGCGGACTATACGGATCAATTGTCCTGTCGGATTTCCGGCGGAGGCGAGGGAGGAATCAATGCGTGCGGCGAATCCGAGTGGATCGGCATCATCACGGGTGCAGACGATGATTCCGGGATGGGTTCCCTGGGTTTCCTTGTGCAGGCGGATGAAGTCGATGCGGTTCAGGGTGAGAACCACGCGGTCCTGTTCGATGGCGTAGGATAGAACCTGATCATCGGGGATTTTCTGGTTTGCTTTTCCGGCCTCGTAGGAAGTGAGGACGTCATGACCGAGGCGTCGGAGTTCTTCGACCACGCGTTTGGGGAAGTTCTCGTTGGAGTAGAGCGAGGCCATCAGGCTTGCTGGTTGCGGCGGATGGCGTCGTCGATTTCCTGAGAATGGGTTTCCACGTATTGCCATGCGGCTTCGAGGTCGAAGACACTGATTCCGGGGTAGTCCTTCAGGAGATCCAGATCGCCCACGCCCGCGCGGCGGGCTTCTTCGAGCATCCAGACGGCGATCCTTGTCATGCCGACACATGCCTCGCCGCCGCAGACTCCGGGGGTGCGTTGGATTCTGACGGAAGAACCGGCTTCGGGCGAGGTTCCGGCCCGGGCTTTGACGAACAGGACGAAATCGAGCACTTCCGCCTGAACGGGTTCGGGCGCGGCTTCGATCTCGCTGACGATGCGCTGGGTGAGAACTGACATGGGGGCAGATTAGGCGAAATTGTGGGCGAGGCAAGGTTGCGTTGGCTGGGCAAGGCGGAATGAGGGCGAGACGCCCACGCTCCTAGAATGGAATGTAGCGGGCTCTGTGAGCGTCGATGACGAAGAGGCGAGTGGATGCGCTATTCGTCGGCTTTCGCTGTGGCATTTCGGCCTCTGGGTAGTTTGCGACGGTCATCCTCCTTCGCCTAGGGCTACGGCGGGACGAGTAGACGCGCCGCTACAGGCGACCGCGCCTTTCCGGGCGGTCCGAGAGGATGGAATGAGAAAGGTGTAAACCCATTGAGGACGGAAGGGCGGTACTGAGGCGGTTGCTTGCGCGGTTCATTCACCGGACCGCCCGGAGATCGGTCCCTGCCTAGAACGGCTCGTCGTCGGACCATGGGTTGTCGTTTCCGACGTTCCATTCTTCGACAAGGTCTTGAGGGAAGTCTTCGAGGAACTGCGAAGGCCGGCAGATGATGTCTCCGCTGTAGGACTTCGGGTTCATCATTGGATAGGAGAGGTAGAGTTCGTCTTTGGCCCGTGTTAGGGCGACGTAGAACAGGCGGCGTTCTTCTTCGAGCATGTCCTGATCATCCGCTTCGAGGATGCGGCCGTTGGGGAATTGGCCGTCGACGAGCCAGATAAGGAAAACGGCTTTCCATTCGAGGCCCTTGGCCTGGTGGATGGAGGAGAGCGTGACTTTTTCGTCGTCGGGTTCCGAGCGGTCGCCGCTGGGTTCGCCGTCGGTGGAGCTCATGAGGGAGAGCTGTTGGAGGAGTTCGAGGATGTCGGTGAAGTTGCCGGCGTATTCGGAGAGTTGCTCGATGTCGGCGCGGCGGGATTCCGAGTTGTCGAAGGTGGCGCGGAGGTAGTCGTCGTATACGCCTTCGAGGATGGAGAAGATCATGTCGGACGGCTTGGCGAATTGGCCGTCGGGCGTGAGTTCGTCGAGGGTGTAGCAGAGTTGTTCCCAGTGTTTGGCGGATTTTTTCGGGACCTTGAATTTTTTCAGGATGTCCGACCACTTGGGTGGCGGGTAAGCGTTTCCGGCGAGGCCGGTTTTGATCCACTCGTTCCAGAGCTTGGCGGCGGAGCCGGGGCCGATGCCGGGGAGCAGGCCGGTCATGCGGAGGAAGGAGACCTCGTCGCGGCGGTTGACGACGAAGCGCATGAAGGCGGCGATGTCCTTGATGTGGGCCTGCTCGAAGAAGCGCAGGCCGCTGGTGATGGAGAACGGGATGCCGCGGGCGGTGAGTTCCATCTGGATCTCCAGGCTCTGGAAGTGGGCGCGGTAAAGCACGGCCATTTCCTCGAGCGGGATGCCCTCGTCGCGGAGTTCGAGGATGCGCTGGGCGACGAAGGCCGCCTGGGTGTTCGGGTCCGGCAGCGGGACGAGCGCGGGTTTCGTGCCCAGTGCCTCGCGCGACGAGCGGAGGTCCTTCTCGAAGCGGCCGGTGTTGGCGCGGATGGCGGCGTTCGAGAGATCGAGGATTTCCGGGACGCTGCGGTAGTTGGTCTCGATGGTGTGGACGGTGGCGCCCGGATAGCGCTGCGGGAAGCCGAGGATGAGCTTCATGTCCGCGCCGCGCCACGAGTAGATCGACTGCGCGTCGTCGCCGACGCACATCAGGCTGTTGGTTTCCCCGGCGAGCAGGTCGATCATGCGGCCCTGGACCTGGTTGGTGTCCTGATACTCATCGACGAGGACGTGTTTGAAGCGTTTCCGGTAGAGATCGAGGAGGTCGGCGCGCTCCTCGAAGAGGCGGACGGTGAGGACGAGCAGGTCGTCGAAGTCCATCGAGTTGGTGTCGAGCTTCTTGGCGATGTAGCCGAGGCGGACTTTTTCGATTTCGTCGGTCCAGTCGTAGAAGTGGTCGTAGCGGTCGGCGATGGTTTCCTCGAGGGTGGAGCCGGTGTTTTCGATGAGCGAGAACATCGAGGCGAGGACCTCGGGCTTGGGAAAGCGGCGTTGTTTCGTGTCGATGTCGCAATCGGCGATGACGGCCTTGAGCAGGGACTTCTGGTCGTCGCGGTCGAGGATGGAGAACGAGCGGGTGAAGCCGATGTCCTCGGCGTGGCGGCGGAGGATGCGCGAGCCGATGGAGTGGAAGGTGCCGGCCCAGAGCGCGGAGGTGTCGAGCGGGACGAGCTCGCGGACGCGCTCGGTCATCTCGCGGGCGGCCTTGTTGGTGAAGGTGAGGAGCAGGATCTGGCGGGGATCGATGCCGTGGTCGAGCAACCAGGCGACGCGGTAGGTGAGCGTGCGGGTTTTCCCGGAGCCCGCGCCGGCGATGACCAGCGCGCGGCCGGGCGGCGAGGAGACGGCGGCGTATTGCTCGGCATTGAGCGCGGCCGGGTAGTCGATGCCGGAGGCGTGGGCGGCCGGAGCGCGGTGGATGGTGTAGTTGCGGGCCATGCGGCGGCGCCAGCGTGAACGCGGGCGGGTGAGTTTGCTAGTTTTCAGTTTTCAGTGTTCAGGGAAGAGGAGAAGTGTGAAGAAGTGCCACGTGATCAGTGAGCAGTGAGCGGTGGAAGAGGGGGTGAGAGGAACGCGGAGGTAGGGCGGATCCGGCCCGGTCCGCCCAATTCGCCTTCTTGCGCCGGAGGCTGATTCGAAATGCCCTTGGGCCGCCATGCGGCGGACAAGTGGGCTCCGCGAGGCCGCGTCGCCCTACCAAAGGCCGCGTCGCCCTACCATTTTGTCTCGTAGTGCGGGCAAGTGATCCGTGAGCGGTGGACGAGGGCGGAGGTTGCCAGAGGGGGGCAGGCGGCCCATGATGCGCCCGCAGATGCCGCATCGTCCTGATCAGCGACCGGAAGAGCCTCGCCGTGTGCCGCGGAGTCGGGCGGTTTATGCGGGGCTGGTGGTGGGTGTCGTCGCGGCCGGGCTGCTGTGGCGTTCCGGGCTCATCCCGCTGCCGCGCTGGCTGTCGAACAACGGCGGAGACGCGCTGTGGGCGCTGATGGTCTTCATCGGCTTCGGATTCCTGCTGCCCCGTGCCTCGACGCGCATGAACGCCCTGCTCGCCCTGGGTTTCTCTTGGAGTGTCGAGGTTTCCCAACTCTACCACGCGCCGTGGATCGACGCGATCCGCGCCACCATCCCGGGCAAGCTGGTCCTCGGGAACACCTTCCACTGGCCGGATCTTCCCGCCTATGCCGTGGGGATCGCGATCGGCGCGCTGATCGAGTGGAAGTGTTTTCCTGCCGGAGAGGCGCGCGCGGCGCGGATCAACTCACCTCGATGACCAGCAGCCCGAATTCATCGAGAAAATCCCCCGGGGTTTTGCCGAGCAGGCCTTGATAGAGTTTGCTGGCGGCGATTCGGCATGGGTCGCTGCCATGGTTGAAGACCCGGAAGCGACCGTCCTGCTCCGGGTAAAGCGCGATGTAATGCCCCTGTAGGCGGGGCCAACGGAGGAACCCGGACCACGGGCCGCAGTAGAGGAAAATCGACGCATCCGCCCTGGCCGCCAGTTCGGCCTGGGCGGATTTCCGGAATGTCCAGCGCACCTTGCATCCCCTGCGCCTGAGGAATCCGATGATGCTGTGGATGTAAGTGCCGAGCAGGCCTCTCAGGATCACCCCCCTGGACATCAGGCGCGCGATTTCCGCCGGATCCGGAGCCACTTCCTCCAGACGGCGCAGGACGTTGAACACGGCAATCCATCCGCATCCGTTCTGGTCGGATGTCATGCATCCGTAGCGGATCGGTCGGGTCAGGTGTTGGTCGTTGATGTATCCGTCAGGGGTCAGCATGAGATTGAATCGGGTGGGTTGAAATCTTGGGGGTCTCCGGGGAAGAAGGTTCGTTGCGCTTCATTACCCATGGTTGATCGACAGAGACACGGGTTCTGTCAACCGCATGAGGGTGGCACACCCATGTGCCCGAGCGCGGCATTCGTGAAAAGTCCGACGATTTCCGTGTAGGCTTCGAGAGACCGCAGCTTCGCATGAACGCCTTCGTCATCATGCATGTTCCCGGTGATCGTCTGGATCGGGAGGCAGAGGGCGAGGCAGTTCAGATCATGGCTGGCGTATTGCCATGACTCATCCGCTTCCCCGCGGGGCACGATATGGGAATCCTCCATGCCCGGAATCGAGGGGATGAACGATAGCAAATCATCCCGATGCTTCATGCCGAATGCCCCGCCCCCCTCGTTCCCGTCACCTGCAAACAGGTTTTCAAACGAAACGGGATGGCTGTCGTAGGCCTCCTCGGTGACGTCCAGCACGACCACCAGTTCCGGGCGCAAGGTTTCGTTCCCGTTTGACAGATGCTCCACGACCTGGCTGGCACCGCGGGAGCCGCGCTCTTCGTCACCTGTGAAGGCGACCAGGACTTGCGGGTGCAGGGTGCCCGTCAATATCAAGTGGGCGACCGCGGCATTGGTGATCGAGTTGTCATAGGTGCCGAGGAATGTCTGCCCGTCCAGGCGGGAATGGTAGCGCGTGTAGAGCGAGTCGATGTGGGAGGACACCAGGACGGCGGGTTTCCCGGGATTGAATTGAGGATGCCGGTAGACAAGGGCCAGCGGCAGTTCGGCGGACAGTTGGTGGCCAGCGCGCTGATGCAGGGATTTGATCCGGGAGATCCGTTCCGCGGCGGTGAACTCCCGGCCGTTGTCGGCACAAGGCGCGGTCAGATGGTGAACAAGATCCGGAAGACCGGGGGAAAGCGGTGGGGAGGTTTTCATGATGACTGGTGGATGGTTCAGTTGCGCCCCATGGGATGTTCATGGACGGCGTATTCCGCATGTCGGCGTGGCGCGCATCGGGGATGAGGAGGGAAACCGGCGGCCACAGGGTTGCCCGTGGCCGCCGGCCGGTGCTCAGAACACGCGGATGGTCGATCCGTTGCGGATATCCACCACGCGGACGCGGCCGTCCTGTTGGGTCAGGTGGACATGGTCACCTTGGATCACGGCCTGGTTGAAGGTGCCCCCGACCTGGCGGACGGTGGAACCGTTGGCGGTGTTGACGACTTGGGCGGCATTCGGCTTGAGTTTGACTGCGTAGGACATGCCTTCATCGTTCCGCGGGAAGGCGGAGCGACAAGGGTTGGTGGATCGTTTGTGTCATCATTTCGACCGGGTTTGGGAAATTGTGGTTATCCCTGCAGCGGCTCACGCCTGGCTCGCGCGGCGTGTTTGATGACACAAGGGGTTCCCCGCCGCTTGCGGGTCGTGCGGTTTACAGGCACAAATACCTGAAACCATGTCCCGGATCGCACTGCTCGCCGACATTCATGCCAACCTTCCCGCGCTGGAGGCCGTCATCGCTGACGCACACGTCCGCGGTGCCGACCGTTTCGTTTTCCTCGGGGACATCGTCGGCTACGGTGCGTCGCCCGCGGCCTGCGTGGAACGGGTGATGGAACTCGGTGGTGAATGCGTGATGGGCAATCACGATGTTGCCATCAAAGGAGTGCGGATGAGGGGCCGACACGGGATCGGGGCCGGCTGGGAAACGGACGCCTTCGCCGCGGGACTGGCGCATGCCGCCGGGTCGTTGAGCCCGGACCAGGCCGCGTGGTTGGAACAACTCCCCTTCACCCTCGACATCCCCGGGGGCTGTGTCGCCCATGCCAACCTTCATGATCCTGAGGGTTTCGGCTACATTCTGGATGCCGCGAGTGCCGCGCCGACGCTGCGGAAGCTCGTCCACCAAACCGACATGACCGGATTCTTCGGTCATACCCACATGCAGGCCGTGTTTCCTGATCCCTATGGCGGGATCGAATGGCTGGATTCCAACCGCTTCCACGTGCCTGCCGACATGCCGTGTGTGGTGATGGCGGGATCGGTCGGCCGGCCACGGCATGCGAACGACCGCCGCGCCGCGTGGGTCCTTTGGGATCCTGAATCCAGAGTGGCCGAGTTGTGCAGGACCGAATACGACCGGCAGCGCGCGGCCCAGGACATCCTGAACGCCGGCCTGCCGCCGTCCGCCGCAAGATCGTTGATGGATTGAGGCTGACGGGATGGCTCAACCGAGGTGATAATACTTTTCACGGCATCGAATGAATTTCCAATGTCGGGTGTCTATCTCCATGTGAAGGCTATACTCCTCCCTGCTCTGTTCATGATCGTCCTGGCCACCACACTCCCGGCCCAGACCTGCCGCGAGGTGGTGCGTGACGCCTCCGGGCGGATCGTCCAGACCATCGAGCGCCAGAAACAAAACGGCGGAACCGAGCGGGCCGTGATCCGGGATGCCTCCGGAAGGATCACCGGCACCGCCACCACCCAGGCCAGCGGCGGTAGCACGACGCAGACGCAATATCGGGATGCCAGCGGGCGTTTGACAGGCTCAGCCACCACCAACGCCGCCAGTTCTGGCCACTCCCGCACCACCTACAGGGATGCCAGCGGGCGAGTGGCCGGGAGCGCCAGCACCAACAGGTTCGGCAGCACGGGCACCCAAACCCGGTTCCGCGATTCCTCGGGCCGCTTTGCTGGCAGCGAAACCACCAGTGGCAACGGCACGATGATCGCCACCCGCCGCGATGGCTCCGGCCGCGTGACGGGAAATAGCACAGGGAGCGGCGCATGCGCTACCAGGACGCGTGTGCCACTTCCGCCGACGGGAGCGAAGAAGTAGGATCCCGACGCTGGCTTTTCCCCAGTTTGCTCCCCGGGTTTTCGTGAGGCGCGCCCCACGCAATTCCCATCCCCGGAGTGTCATCATACTCTGATGGATGACCGCTATCGGTCACTCCCGTCACATCCCCACAGCAACGAGCCCGGTATAGCCACCGGGCTCGTTGCTTTTCCACCCAAATCCCCCAACCGAAAACCAAACCAACCACCCCATTATCATTATGAACCATCCCTACCTCCCAGCCCTCCAGCATTGCCGCCGGGGAACCCGTTCTCTAAAACCGCTCCTGCTGCTTCCCGCCGCCGGACTGGCACTCGCCTGCGCATCGTGCGGCGAATCCCCGTCGCCCAAACCACCGCCCGTGCCTGTGACCGACACTCGTCCCGTGGGCGAAGGGATCAAGCTCCTTGGGTTCGCCGTGCTCGGGGCGGCGGTCGTCACCGTCCTCGGAAGATTGATCCGCTAAAATCATGACCTTCCGCGGCTTCAAAATCCGACTCGTCCTTGTGGCCACGTTCACGTGGGTCGTCGGAGCCATCGTCGATAGTTTTGGATGGGCACTCTACTGGGCGCTCTTCCTTCTATTTCTCTACGAGGTGGTCCGTCCACGACGCCCGCGGGGCACCCAGTGACGGAAACGACAAAAAGCCACAACCTAACAATCATCCAACAACTAATACATCCCGTGAAACCCTGGACCTTGATTCTTATCTTTTCCTGGCTGGCAATCACAGCACTCGCCATGAATATCATCAGCGATTTCTGGATCCCGATGCTGGTAGGTGCTCTCACACTGGCGCTTCTCATCAAACTGATCCGATAACTCGCACTCCAAACTACGACGACTATGCCACGCTCCCTGTATTCACCCCGGCTGTCCGACGACGTGATCCGCGCGCTCTACCGCGAGGGGCTGCGCCGCCGGAAACCAATGACCATCGTGGCCGATGTCCTGCTCTGGCAGGCACTCGGCCGCATCGCCAACGATCCACCGTTGCTGCGGGTCTGCGAAGACCCGACGCCCTACGGTGCGAAACCCAACCCCGACGCTGCATAGGTGCCGGAATCATCCAACCCCATCCCTGACACGCGAAGGCCCGGCAATTCCGCCGGGCTTTTCGTTTCAATCCTAACACCAACAACCAGCCCCAACCATTATGGCCATCAAACTCATCGCAAATTACAGCAAGCGTCTCGGCCTTCCCGGCTACTCGTCCCACCAATTCAGCGTCTCGGTAGAGACAGAGCTGGTGACCACCGACGATGTCGCCGCCGAATCCGAGCGTCTCTATCAACGTCTCCAGTCCACCGTGGACGAGCAAATGCTCAAGACCGGGTTCGTCCCACCCGGCACTTACGGCATGGAGGATCCCAATGTTTCCGATGCCCCCGCACCCGGAACCATCACTGCAATCCACGACAACGGTCGGTGGAAGTGCTCCGACAAGCAGAAGGATCTGATCCTGAAACTCGTCGAAGAACACCAGCTCGACAAAGCCGACATCGAAGCGCTCGCCAACGAACGCTTCGGCAAGGGCGTGCGCCTGCTGAACAAGGTCGAGGCCTCCGGGCTCATTGACGAAATGCTCGACACCTACGGCGGCTCAAACCGTCAAGGTAACCATGGCGGTTCCAACCGCCGCAACGGCTCCGCATACAACGGCAGTCGCAGCAGAAAGGACGCCGCATGATTGCGACCCTTGATCCCCCGGATACGCCGTTCACCACCGGGCTGACACCCTGGGCGCAAACGCTACCCCAGCACATCAGCCCGACGGCGGCGAAAGCCTACCTGTCATGCTCGCTGCGCTTCTTTTTCGAACGCGTCGCGTGCATCCGCAAGCCGACCACCCCGGCCCTCCACCTTGGCAAGGCGGTGCATGCCGCCCTTCAAGCGTTCCACCTCGCCCGCTGGCGGGGTGGCGACGATTCACCGGAAGCCATTGCCAACGCCTACGACCTCGCCTTCCTCCGCCTCGAACGCGACGAAGGACCGGTGAACTTCGACGACGCTGCCGAACGCGAGAAATGCCGTCTCGATGGCCTCCGCGTGGTGGCCGCCTACCTAGACTCCCCGGAGGCGATGAAGGAAAAGCCGCGCGCCGTAGAAGTCCTGCTTAAAGAGGACATCCCGGGATTATCCGTTCCTCTCACAGGCGCGATGGATCTGGTAGAAGGCGACTTCACGCCAGTCGATTTCAAATCGGCCGCCGCCAAGCCGGATCCGGCAAACGCGGCGTTCGATCACGAAATCCAGCTCGTCAGCTACCAACTGTTGATGGAAGCGGCGACGGGTGAAAGCCCGCCGTCGCTCGACCTGGTGTTTCTGGTGAAAACCAAGACACCCCAAATCATCCGCGTGAAATCGCCGCCGGCCGACGCGCATCGCAAGCGCCGGGTCACCGCCCTGCTAGAGACCGCCGTAGAAGGCATCGCCAGCAACCGACACCACCCGCAGCCCGGCATGCAGTGTTCCTGGTGCCAGTTCAAAAACGAATGCATCGCGTGGCTGCCGGGTATGACCGTTGCGGACATCCATCAGCAAAATGCCGCTTGAAACCAAGCCCACCGGGTCCGCGTGATCCGGTGGGTGACTGGTTTTTTAGCTCATAATGACCCACTTGCACACGGAGACTTCACCGGGAACCCACCGGATCAGCGGCGGTGCAAGTTCGACCGTTCTCAGCATTGGGATCGGCAAAAAATCACTCCGTCAGAGACATGCTGAAAGTCGCCACCAAAGCCGTCGCCGATTCCCGTTTTTCAGCGGCCATGGTATGACATTATCCGCATCATCCGCATCATCCGCTGAAGCACGCGAATCAGCCACTCAGCCTGGTGCAAATCACCCCGTGTAATGAGCCATCGTTAGATTCTCCCTTTTCCTCTCCTATCCCTTCAATGCTCGCACGCTGGCGAGCCGCCCGGATAGACCACGCCGCTGGCGATCCGCACCTTTTCACGCGCTTCCAGAAAATGCAGTAGGCGATCGAGGTCCATGCCGGCCGCCGAGCAGGTGTGGAAGGTCACCGATTTGCCGTAACGCTCGTTGACGATTTCCATCAGTTGGCCCAAGCGAATGCCATCCGGATAGGTGGAGACAAGGTCGATGATGTCGTGTCCGTGGATTGCGATGGCGTCGGTCATGATTTGAGTGGGATGGTGGAATGTCGGAAGAGGTTCTTGTTCGGTGGATGGAGAGAAAGGTCGAGTTGAATTCATTTGATGTTCGGATCTTATTGGTCGCTCAGGAAATTCTCAGCGTGCCATCGCCTGAAATTCTTGCCCGCAAGCCACCGCGGAAGTGGGATTTGAGGAATTCCTCCACACCGGGAGCCACCACCTCGTCCATCCAGTAGCACGGCCTGCATTCCTCGCTACCCTCGAACTCGACACCCTGGAACCGAAAGCGCTTTCCCACCCAGGCGGATAGATCGACACCGCTCACGATCAGATTTCGGCGAAACTCTCCGCTTGATAGATCGGGTCGATTGAATTGTTTGCGCACCGCTTCCACGGCAGCGGCATCGAAGAAGGTGACCTGACCCTTAAAGTCCGGCTTGTAGCCGAAATAGCGGTCGCCCGTGAGTCCCATGCCGGCGACACATTCGACCTCATCTACCCGCACGATTCCATGATCACCGCGCGGTCCGCCGTGATGGCCGCGGAAGTCGTTTCCGGGCGAGATCCAGATTTCCAACAATTCCGCCTTCCACTCCGGCGCTTCGTTGCACGGACGCCCGGTTTCAGCCGAGTTGTTGTCCGGTCCCACCCACTCGCTGCGGCCGTCGGCATAGGTTTCCTTCTTCCAAACTGGCAGTTCATACTTCAGCCGCTCCATGATGGCACGGGCCGCATCGAAGGCCGCACCACGGTGAGCGGAGGCCACGCCCACCCATACAGCGGACTCGCCGATTTCCAACGGCCCGGTGCGATGTACGGCGATGGCACGCAGGATGCCGTGCTTCTCCGCTTCCTCTTCCAGAATCCGCCGGCCGACCTTCAGCGCGAGCGCGGGGTATGCCTGGTATTCAAGCCGCTCGACCCGGTGGCCGTCGTTGTGGTTTCTCACGCGTCCGTCAAACGTCACCTCCGCGCCAGCGGCAGGATCGTGCAGATCCCCGGCAAGCGCCGACAGGCTGATTGGCTGGTCGGTTAGAGAAAAGTGAATGTGAAGGTTCATCTGTTATCTGCAATCTACAGTCCACGGTCTTTCACCCGCCCGACATCGGTGGTAGGAAAGCGACTTGGTCGCCGTCGTTCAGTGGATGGTCCCATGAAACCATCTCGTCATTGATGGCGGCGCGCAGATCTCCGCAGGACATGCCGAATGAGTGCTCGGTTGCCAATGACTCGTAGAGTTCACGAGCCGTGGCGGCTGGGCTGGTGATCGTTTCGTCGGCTCGGCCACGTCGCTCGCCGAGCAATCCGAAGTAATGGATCTGATAGGTGTTCATGGTGTTGTCGCGGTCTGCCAATCCTCGGGCGTGTTGGCATTGTCGAGCGCGCGCGGAGTGACGGGCTCCAGCAAACGGCAATCGTGCCGGATCAGCACCTTGCGCGGGCAGCGGAATTCCGTGTCCCGCAACAGTGGCAGCGCGGCGGGTGCGTAGAGCGCGCACAGCGGTTCGGGCAGTCCGTCGAACTCACTGCGATAAGAGAGAAACATCTCGTCCGGACGCTTCGAGGAAATCAAGTGCCGGAGCGTGGGCAGGTCGAGGCGCGGCAGGTCACAGGCCAGCACCAGCCAGTCTGCGTCGGGTTGCATGCTCATCGCCGCAATGATTCCCACGAGCGGTCCCGCTGATGCATCCTCGGGATCACGAACGACGGCAAGCTCCGCAATATCGGGAAAACCAGCCGGGATTTCCTGATCGTAGCGCAAGGACAGCACGACATTCTCGCATCCTACATCCGCCAACAGATCATGACAGCGGCGGGCCAGCGTGCGTCCGTCCGGGTGCACCAGTGCCGCCTTGTCTTCACCCATGCGCGAGCTGCGCCCGCCGGCGAGCACGAGGCCGTGGAGTGGACGTGAAGTGCTCATTAGGGCTTCGCGAGGTAATCGCCGGACTTGCCGCCGGTTTTCGAAACGAGGTGAAGGTTCTGGATGCGTATGCCCTTGTTGACGCCTTTGCACATGTCATAGACGGTGAGTGCCGCCACCGACACGCCAGTCATGGCCTCCATTTCAACGCCGGTTTTTCCAGTTGTGGTGACTTCACAGCGAATGACGACTCCACTTTCGTCGGGTATGATTTCAAATCCGCAGTGCTCGACCGGTAGCGGATGACAGAACGGAATGAGATCGCTGGTTTTCTTCACCGCCATGGTGCCGGCGATGATGGCGGTCTGCAGCACCGGACCTTTAGGTCCTTGCAGGTCTTTGTTTTCGAAGCGGGCGATGATTTCCGCACCGAGTTCGACTCGGACTTCGGCCACCGCCGTCCGTTTGTTGGAACCTTTGCCGGAAACATCAACCATCGAGGGCAGTCCGTCGCGGACGTGGGTGAAGCAGGATTGTTCGGAGGATGACATGCGTTTCAAAGCCAGGGAGTGAAGGGATGTGCGGCGGACGGTTCGCCACGCGGCGGTAGCGTGACGAATCCGTCGCTTTTGAGCAAGCCGATGAAATCGCCGCTGTTGCCAGTGGGCGCGGGACGGGCGCGGCCATCATCACCAAGGGTGACGGGCAGATGCCATGTCATGCCTGGCAGGCCGTCGATGCGCTCCGCCGGAATGACGAGACGCGGCCTCGGGAATGGCAGACCGGAGGCCACGTCCAGCGTCGGCAGCACGAAGGCATGCAGGCCGGTGAGCGCGGATACTGGATTTCCCGGAAGTGCGATGATGATCTGTTGTTGCGGGCCAAGCCAGCAACCTGCGGGTTTTCCCGGACGTTGCGCGACACCATGGAAAAGCCGCGTGCAACCAAAGGAGTCGAGCAGAGCCGGAATGAAATCCCGCGCACCTTTCGAAATGGCACCGGTGATGATGAGCCAGTCGCTCGATTCCAGAGCCACACGCAGATCCTCCGGACCGGCATCGTCCTTGAGTGGTTGCGAGAGCGTCGAAGGAAATCCGGCGCTCTGAAGCGCCGCCTGGATCGCGTGCCCGTTGGATTGGCGGATCTGGTGCGCTGCGGGCATGGCATCCACGGCCACCAATTCGTCACCCGTGGGCAGGATGCTGATGCGCGTTGGTTTGGAAACCTCCAGCATGGCGGCACCGCAGGACGCGGCCACGCCGATTTCACGCGAACCTAACCGAACTCCGGGTTGAAGAAGAATATCCCCTTCCGCCGCATCGCTACCCGCGCGATGGATGAAAAGTCCGGCCTGCGCTTCGAAAGCGGATTCCACCACGATTTCATCACCTTCTCCGCACGACGTCCGTTCCACCGGGACGATGCAGTCCGCCCCGGCAGGAAGCGGTGCCCCGGTCATCACTTCGACGCAGGTTCCAGCTTCCGCTGACATCCCTACCCTTGGCTTGCCTGCAGGCGCGCTGCCAGTGACGCGGAACTTTCTATTAGAATCCAGATCCGCAGCCCGCATCGCATACCCATCCATCATCACTCTGTCAAAGGGAGGAAAATCCCGATCCGCCCTGACTTCCCCGCGCAGCACCCGGCCAGCGGCCTGCTCAATGCGGCAGCGTTCTACCGGCAGCAGCGGCGTGTGTTTCAGGAGAAGATCCAGGGCTTCGTGGAACGAATGCATAAAAAGGAGCTTTCGGCGTGATTAGAATGAAATGGTTGCGACGCGCGGAGGCTAGTTTAAAACCCTCCCGGCAATACGCGAAAGTTTTTTCTTTATTTCTTTTGCCACCTTGCCGCACCAGCGTAGATTGTTTCGAAATTGCCTGACGCCATGCCTAATAGACCCGACATCCTCGGCCGCCCCGACATCGAGACGCTCGTAGACGCATTCTACATCAAGGTGCGCGCTGACGAACCGCTCGGTCACGTGTTTGACGGGGTGGCAAAGGTGAACTGGGAGACGCACCTGCCAAAGCTGTATGACTTCTGGGACACGGTCATGTTTCGTGCCGGAACTTTTCGTGGAAATCCGATCGCGGCGCATATGAAACTTGTCGATCTGGCAGACCTGAGCTGGCCGATGTTCGAGCGCTGGCTTGAACTTTTCCGTGCGACGGTGGGTGAGTTGTTCGCAGGTGAGAACGCGGGGCACATCGTGCGCTGCGCCGAGGACATGGCGCGGGTCATCCACTCGAAAATCCACGCCATACCGAATCCCCGTTTTGATCCGGCAAATCTGACACCCGAGCAAAAAGCCCGTTACGCCAGCTACCGGGAAATTTCAAAATGACAGGCAAAAGTGTCAATTCAAGAATCAGAACTGAGACAACATTATGAAACTACAACACAAGCCCACCTTGCTGATTCTTGCGCTGGCAATCGGTTTGAGCGCCTGCCAGCGCTCCTCCGTAGAAGAAGACGTGAAATCTGACAACAATACCTCCGGCATTTCCACGACGACGAAGACCGAGTCCGGAAAACCAGCCAAATGGGCCATGCCGGAGCCAATGATGCAACACATGCGCAATCTGGAGCAGGACGTTCGCGCCCTTGAATCGTCATCAGAGAAAGACCACGCCGCACTTGCAGCGAAAATCGACGGGCATACCAAGCGGTTGATTTCCAGTTGCACCATGGATGGCAAGGCGCACGACGCCCTGCACGATTGGCTGATGCCGTTTCTCCAACTCAACAAGGAATACGCCGCCGCGACCGGTTCCGATGCCAAGTCGGTAAAGTTCAAGGAGATCCTGGAGTCACTCGCGGTCTTTCACGATCGGTTTGAATAGGGGAAGTTTTCGCATTCATCGGGCATTGGTGCAATGATGCCTCCCGGCAGGCGTGTGCTTTCCCTGTGCGCTGATGAAGTCCGCTGTCTGTTGCTCGCACCCCGTGGGGCGAAAATCCGGCTGTCATGCGTATGCCTGTGCCTATTGCATGAACCATCCCGTGCGGAACGACACGCCCACGACCACAAACAACACTGAAGTCACTGTGACCGGGATGATGTGCCAGGCGAGGGATTCGAGGTTGTGCGGAGTGAGGCGCGGGATGACGCGCAAGCGGGCGTCCACGGCAAACAGGGCGGTGACGCCTAACAGGGAGAGCTTGAACATGACCAGCCGGGCGATCGGGTTGTGCCACTGGAACCAGAGGGAAACATCCGGCAGCATGCGATGTGCGAGCCAGAGGCCGCTGGCGATCTGCGCAATGAGTGCGGGGATGCCGATTTTCTCGTAGGCGTTTTCAAAGTTGCGGATGCCTTCCACATCGCGGTTTCGAATGGCTCGGGGCAGAATCACCGTGGCAAGGATGAGATGCCCGCCGGTCCAGACGGTGGCACCGAGGAGGTGGAGCAAAAGGATGAAACCGAACATGGCATTGAGCTTCACCCGCCGATGGCGGTCATCGGGCGCTGGACTTCGAAGTCCTCGGCAAACGAGTGGTTCTCGGGTTTGTTGGCGATGGCGTCTTCGATGGCGGCGGCGATCTCCGCCGAGTCGCCGCGCAGGGCGGGCATGAGGTCGATCTCGCCGTGGCGGCCGAGGCAGGGGCGGAGTTTGCCGTCGGCGGTGAGACGGAGTTTGTTGCAGGTGGTGCAGAAGTCCGCACAGGTGACCGAGCCGATGAAGCCGACGTGCGCCCCTCGGAAAAGATAGTATCTGGCGGGACCGTGTCCGTGCGGCTTGTCGGGCGCGGGTTCGAGCGGGGTGTGCTCCGCGAGACGCGCCATGGCATCATTCACCGACATGAAATGACGGTCGTCCACCGGTCCGCCGGGAGCCAGTGGCATGAGTTCGATGAAACGCACAGGCATGCCGAGCGTCGCGCCGAAGTTCGCCAAAGGAACAATCTGGTCGTCGTTGAGGCCGCGCAGCAGGACGCAGTTGAGTTTCACCACTTCGAATCCGGCTGCTGCCGCCGCACCGATGCCTTCGAGCGCGTCTTCGAGGCGTCCGCCGGTGAGTTTCCGATAGATTTCTGGATCGAGCGCATCGAGACTGATGTTCACCGAGCGGACACCGGCCTGTTTGAGCGGCACGGCGAGATTCTTGAGCAGCACGCCGTTGGTCGAGAGGCCGAGCGTCTGCACGCCGGGCAGTTCCCAGATGCGGCGGGCGATCTCGACGATGTCTTTTCTCACCAGTGGCTCGCCTCCTGTCAGGCGGAACTTGCGGAAACCGAGCGTGGTCGATTGCTCGACGATGCGCACGATTTCATCCGCCGTGAGGTGGTCGGCACGTTCGGCCCAACCCTTGTAGCCCTTCGGCATGCAGTAGAGGCAGCGCTCGTTGCAGCGGTCGGTGACCGAAACGCGGAGATAGTCGATGTGGCGTCCGAAGGGGTCCATGGAAACTCAGATGATGACGAACTTTGCGGCGGCGACAACCAGCACGGCGGCCAGCGTGCGGCGCAGCGCGGGAACCGGGGCTCGACCGCTGCCCCAGCGAGAGCCGAGCCAGCCACCAACGAGCACGCAGGGCAGCAAGCCCCAGGCCATGGCGGGGATTTGTCCGCCCTTGAGGATGAAACCGGATAAACCCGAGCATGAATTGGCCGCGATGAAGGCGGCGGAGATGGCGGCCGCCACCTTGGCCGGTGCCCAGCGGAAAATCACCAGCAGAGGAGTGAGGAAAATGCCGCCGCCGATGCCGACCAAGCCTGATAGAAAACCAATGCCGCCGCCGATCCCAAGCAGCGCGGGCCAGCCGGCGAGGCGGACGGGTTTCCCTGACTCTGGAGGTGCGGCGAGCAAACGCCATGCACCGACCACCAGCGCCGCGGCGAGGATGAGCTTGAACACAGGCTCCGGCGATTGCAGCCAGCCGCCAAGGAACGCGGCAGGCACCGAAGCTGCGGCAAGCGGCCAGAAGAGTGTGGCTTTGAAATGGCCGGCGCGCACGAAGTTGCCAAGCGCCACCGCCGAGACAGCGATGTTGAGAAACAGGGCGATGGGTTTCATTTCTGCCGGAGCCATGCCGACAAGCCCCATCACCGCAAGATAGGCCGAGGCTCCGCCGTGGCCAACTGATGCGTAAAGCGCCGCCGCCGCGATAAAAGCGGCACCAAGCAGGAAGGGCAGGATGGCGGGATCGACGTGCATTCGACTCAGAAACGATTTTTGACGGATGCCTGCCCGGTGAACACCGGAATGGCGACTTTCAGCAGCAGGGTATAAACCAACAAGCCTGCAGCCCAGATGCCGGCCATGATTTTCCACTCGGCGGCGGAGGGCACGTATTCGACCCACTCGTGCAGGGTGGACGGCACGAATCCGGGGATGATGAGGCCCATGCCCTTTTCAATCCAGACACCGGTAAAGGCGAGCACGCAGGCGATGTCGAGCGTCCACAGATGTTCGTGAACTTTCGGACGGAGCAACAGCACGGCGGAGCCCACCATGCAGACCAGCGAGATCCAGGTCCATGGCACCAAGGCATTGAGCCCGTGATGGCCGAAGAACAGGTATTTGATGGCGGTAGAGTGTCCGCCGCCGGTGTAAAACGCCGTGAACACCTCGGAGCCGAGCATCAGCAGGCCGATGAGAATGGTGACGCGCATGATGGCCACCAGCGTCTGGATGGACCCCGGACCGATCCGCATGTGTGTCATGCGACGGATGATCTGCAGCACGACGATGATGAAGGCGGGACCCGCAATGAACGCGGTGGTGAGGAAACGCGGTGCCATCAGCGCGGTGTTCCAGAAAGGCCGTCCGCCGAGGCCGCAGTAGAGGAAGGCGGTCACGGTGTGAATGGAGATCGCCCACACGATGCTGATGAAGACAAAGGGCAGATACCAGCGCTTGTCGGGCTTCTCGCCGAGGAAGCGTTTGTAAAGCAGGTAGCCGCAGATGTGCAGGTTGAGCAGCAGGTAGCCGTTGAGGACAATCACGTCCCAAGTGAGCATCGAGATCGGCCAGTTGAATTTCCCGACGAATGGCAGCATGTGCCAGAAGCGGTCCGGCCGGCCGAGGTCGGCGATGACAAACATCAGGCACATGACGATGGAAGCGATCGCCAACAGCTCACCGATGATCACGGTGTCATGCATGTCCTTGTCATGATAGATGTAGGCGGGAATCACCATCATCACGCCCCCGGCTGCGAGACCGACGAGGAAGGTGAAGTTCGCGATGTAGAGCCCCCAGGACACATGGTCGGTCATCGCCGTGACCACCATGCCCTCCGCCACCTGGGTGGCCCAGGCGTGCGCGCCGACGAGGAAGACACAGGTCAACACGATCATCCAGGCGTAGAACATCCATGTGCCCTCGGTGGCGAGCTTGAAGGCAAGGCGCAGGAACTTCAGATAACTGACGGCGTGGAATTTAGCATCATGCGCTGCACCATCCGTTTTTTCGGCAACAGTCGTGTTCATGAGGGACAGGGTTTCACTTGTCAAAGAAGTAGAAGAAGCTGGGACGCGTGCCGAGTTCCTCCTTGAGGACAAAGACCCGCTTGTTGTCGATTACCTTGCGGATCTCCGAATCCGGATCCAATAAGTTGCCGAACACCCTTGCGCCGGTGGGGCAGGCTTCGAGGCAGGCGGGCATGCGCCCCTCGCGAGTGCGATGAAGGCAGAACGTGCATTTTTCCATCACACCCTGCGGGCGGATGCGATTGCTCAGGTAGGACTGGTTGGGGTTGATCTCCTCCTTCGGAATCTGCGGTTTGGTCCAGTTGAAACGCCGCGCGTGATAAGGGCAGGCGGCCTCGCAGTAACGGCAGCCGATGCACCAGTTGTAATCGACCACCACGATGCCATCCGCCTCCTTCCAAGTCGCCTCGACCGGACACACGTGCACACAGGGCGGATTGTCGCACTGCTGGCACTGCACGGGCATGTAGAATTTGTCGGGATGTGGGACCGGGTGGTCGTAGTGGGCGTTGCCCTGCTCCATGTCCATCGATCCCTTGGTCATTTCGAGCACGCGGATGTAGCTGTTGCCGCTTGCGCGATCGTGGTTGTTCTCGTGGTGGCAGGCCTCGGCACAACGACGGCAACCGATGCAGATACTCAGATTCAAGGCGTAACCGAATTTCACCCCCTGGATCGGCCTGTGGTCGCTCACAGTGACGTCGGCTCCGTAGTTCTTTTTGGTGTCCTCCTCGATGCGCTTGAGGGCCTGGGCGAGTTGTTCCTTGTCGAGTTCGCGGTAGTGTTTCTGGAGGAAATCCTCGACCGAGAGGTTCTCGCGGCTCCAGGTGGCAAGCGGGGCGAGCGCCTTGGCGAATGCGGCGGCCCCAAGCGTGACGCCGGCGGCTTTCAGCAGGTTGCGTCGCGTGGCGTCGCCCTGACCGTTGCCGGGCGCGTCGTGGCAGCCGCACGAGCCTCCGCCGCAGCCGCCGCTTGATGATGGGTTGGGTTCCATAGGAATAACAGATTGGCGCTCAGTGGTGGGTGCTGCCGTGCGGCGGTAATTTCGCCTCGCCGATCACGGGTTTGGGTGGAAAGACCGGCATCACTTTCGGATAGGCCGGATGATGTGGATCGTGGCAGTCGGTGCAGTGATTTCGCTGGCGCGGACCTTGTTTCAAATCCCAGTAACCGGTCATGCCGCCGTGGCTGCCATTCTGATAATCACGGTGTTGCGGGCCGTGGCACTGCGCACAAAGTTGCAGGCTCTGGCTGAAATCCAGCGACTGGCCGTCGGCGCGCTTGAAGGTGTTGTAGTCATTCGCATTGTGACAGCTCATGCAGGTCTGGCCGCCGTGCGCGTATTTCATGCCCTTGTGGAATTCATCGAGCTTGGCCGCGTCGTTGGTCGTGAAGTCCGTATCGCGTGTGTCATGGCATGTCGCGCAGGAAACCATCACCGGATTGTCCTTTGCGTCCTTTTTTCCCGAATCGATCCACGGCTTCGAGTCGGTCAGACGGATGCTCACCGGGTGCAGCGATTCTCCCGTTGGCCGTTCGGCGAATTCCCGCCCGGGACGCACCTTTTCGCTCTGAAAAAATGGGAAAACCAGCGCGCCGACAAACCAAGCCGCGATCACGCCGATAACCCCGAAGAAGGCCCATTTGCCGAGTCGCGTCGCGGAAGCCATGAATTTGCTTGAAAGGGTTCGATCGCGGACCCAGCGTCCGCAGGACAGTCTTTATTTTTAGTGGGTAGAAGAATCAAGAAAAACAATTCCTTTTTTCTTGATTCAAACCCAGCAGGAAACCAGTCTACGCGGCAAGGAACACGAGGACATGCCCGTCAATGGACTGCTGCTGACACTCTCGCCGGACAAAGGCCTGGCGGATCTCGCCCGTGCGGCGATCTTGGCGCGACCGGAAGCCACCCTGGGCGAGCCGCAGGGGATCTATCAGCCCTTGGCCGTCGAGACGTCCGACGTGCGTTCCGCACATGAATTTCACGAATGGCTCGAATCCCAGGAGGGGATCGGCCAGGTCGATGTGATCTACGTCGGCTTTGAAGAATCCAACGATACCCAGCCATGAACCTGATTGAACGCCGCAGTTTCCTGAAAACCTCCGCCTTGGCCGCCGCCAGTGCCGCAGCCGCGAGCCGTGCGAACGCCGCCCCGGCCACTGCGCCTGCGACTACGCCGGATGGCATCGCTTGGGACAAGGCACCCTGCAGATTCTGCGGAACCGGCTGCCATGTGAAAGTAGGTGTGAAGGATGGCAAAGTGGTGGCGATCGCCGGGCACCCGGATGCGGAGGTCAACAAGGGTCTGCTCTGCGTGAAGGGCTACCACGTCGGTGGCATCCTCTACGGCAAGGATCGCCTGACCCAGCCAATGCTGAGGAAAAACGGCGTGCTGGAGCCGATCTCGTGGGACGAAGCCATCGACACCATCGCGCAGAGGGTCATGAAAAACCCGGCGGGATTCGGGTTCTACAGTTCCGGCCAATCCACGATTCCCGAGGGCTACACCAAGGTGAAATTCATGAAAGGCGGGCTCTCAAACAACCATACCGAGCCCAACGCCCGCCTGTGCATGGCATCCGCCGTCACCGGCTACATCTCGACCTACGGCGTGGACGAGCCTGCGGGGTGCTATGACGACCTCGACCAATGCAACGTCCTGCTGATGTGGGGAAACAACATGGCGGAGATGCACCCGGTGCTGTTTTCCCGCATCCTCGACCGCAAGACACGCGGCGACAATGTGACGATCATCGATCTGGGCACACGCCGCACGCGCACCTCGGATTTTTCCGATCATTATTTGGAATTCCGTCCTCAGACGGACCTCGCCATCGCCAACTGCATCGCACAGCAACTCATCGCCAAGGGCGCATGGGACAAGGATTTTGTGGGAAAACACTGTGCTTTCCGCGCCGACATCGATCCGGCGAAACCAGACCTGTTAGGCGGCCCGATCACCTTCGACGAATACAAGAAACGCATCGCCGAATACACCCCGGAACACGTAAGCCAGCTTTCCAACCTCAGCGTGGAGCAGCTCGTGATGCTCGGAAACCTCTTCGCCAATCCCAAGATCCGCATCACCTCGACCTGGTGCATGGGAATGAATCAGCACACGCGCGGCACGGCGATCAACCGCCTGGTCCACGGCATCCACCTGCTCAGCGGCCACTTCGGCAAACCCGGCGACGCGCCCACGTCCCTCACCGGTCAACCGTCCGCCTGCGGCACCGCCCGCGAGGTTGGCACGCTCTGCCACACATTGCCCGGCGGGCGCTTGGTCGCCAAGGAGCCGCACCGCCAGCAGTGCGAGAAACACTGGAACTTGCCTGCCGGCCGCATCAACGCGACGCCCGGATACCACACGGTCCAGTTGTTCGAAAAACTCTGCACGCCCACCGACAAGGGCGGCGACATCCACACCATCATGGTGCAGGTGACCAACCCGGGCCAGACGCTGCCGAACCTGAAAAAACTTTATCAGGCGAAGACCGGGCTCGAAGACAAGTTCCTCATCGTTTGCGACGTCTATCCGACCGCCTCCACCGAGATCGCCGACCTCGTGCTGCCCGCCGCGATGTGGGTCGAGAAAAACGGCGTGTATGGCAATTCCGAGCGCCGCACGCAGCAGTGGTTCAAAATGGTCCAGCCGCCTGGCGAAGCGCGCGAGGATTTGTGGATGACCATCGCTGTGGCGCGCAGATTGCATGATCTCGGCCATCCCGGCATGAAGGACAAGGATGGGGATTTCATCTTCACCTTCAAAAATGCCGAAGGCGGCGAAGTGCCCGTCTGGGACTACGCCCATTTCCACGACATCAACGTGGACCGTGAACTTTACGAAGACTACCGCCCGCTCACCCACATGAAACACAAGCATGTGGCTCCGTATGATCAGCTCGCCACCCACACCGGCATGCGCTGGCCGGTGGTCGAGCAACCCGACGGCTCGTGGCGCGAAACCCGCTGGCGCTTTTCAGAGTTCGACGATCCCTTCGTCACCAAGGGCAAAGGCATCGAGTTCTATCACTCCGTCACTGAGGACGGCCGCGCGCAAATCTGGTTCTGCCCTTTTGAACGCCACCCGGAGGAACCCGACGACGAGTATCCATTCTGGCTGTGCACCGGCCGCGTGGTCGAACATTGGCACAGTGGCACCATGACCATGCGCGTTCCCCAGCTTCGCGGTGCCATGCCGAATGCCTACTGCGAAGTAAACCCCGAGGATGCCGCTGCGGCAGGCATCGCGAATGGCGACGACATCATTGTTTCGACCCGGCGCGGTGAAATCAAACTCACCGCCTGGCTCAATGGCCGCGGACGACCGCCGAAGGGTTCATTGTTCGTCCCCTTCTTCGATGAGAAGCGCCTCATCAACCTGGTCACCCTCGACGCATATTGCCCGATCTCGAAAGAGCCGGATTACAAGAAATGCGCCGCCCGCATCCGTAAAGCCTGAGCCCCCATGGACAGTCACGACGTCGAAAACTACTTCCGACAGCACCGCAAGATGCTGGCCGTGATCTTTTTGATGATCGGCATGCTATCAGTCTCCGGATTTTTCATGGGCATGCTGCAAACGGAGAAACAGCAAACGCGGCGCTTTGGTCAGGCGACTCCACCCGAGCACACGGAGGTGGCCGTCGCGGAGCTTCCCACAGCACCGCGATACGGTGAAATCGCCGTCGCCGAGTGGCTCGCCAACCGCGACTGGAAATTCACCCTCAACGACCTGCCACGCGCCGTCGTCCCAAGCCAACTCCCCGTCGCCACCGAGGCCGAGCGCAAAGCGGCCGTCGAGCGTCGGACTTCCCTGCGTGCCTACGACGGCGCGCCACCTCTCATCCCGCACGGCATCGATACCTTCAGCAGCGCGTCCTGCCTGTCCTGCCATGGCAAGAATGGAAATTTTGTCATCGCTGGCAAACGCCCCGCCGAAATCAGCCACCCGTGGGTCACGAACTGCACGTCGTGCCATGTACCCACCGACGGGCTCCGTCAAATCACCGAGCCCGAAGCCGCACGCCTAACGGTAGAGAACGCCTTCGTCGGAAAACGCTCCGCTGGTCCCGGTCCACGCGCCTATGGCACTGCTCCACCGACCACGCCCCATCCGGTATGGATGCGCCAGAACTGCATGGCCTGCCACGGTCCTGGCCGCGAACAGGCCATCCGCACCTCGCACCCGGAACGCCAGAACTGCCTCCAGTGCCACGCGCCAAACGCCGTGTTCGACAACCGCGAGTCGTATCCGACCAACCCGAAACCGCCGATCGATTCACCGTCTTCGCCATGAGCGCCATCAGCCGACGCGATTTGTTCCGGTCCTTCTTCCGTCGAAACAAGGAAGCACCGGATGAGTCATCGCCGGCGGAAACACCCGCGCCATTCCGCACACCGGCGGACGATGCTCCCCAACTCGCCCTGATCCTCGATCGATTCTGCCTCGCCTGGCAGGGCTCGTTCTGCTCGGTCTGTGTCGAACGCTGCCCGGAACCCGGTGCAATCCTGACAGAAATGGGCAAGCCGCGTGTCAATCCCGACCTATGCACCGGGTGCCGGATTTGCCATGATGTGTGTCCGGCACCGAAAAACGCCGTGTTTCTCGTCGCCCGCAAACCCCGCCCGGGCATGATCGGCCGCACGGTTGCCGAAACCGCGCCGACCGAGGAAATTACCTCCTGATTCCCATGTCAGACACCCCGCCACTTCCAGATCTCCTACAATCCGACATCGACGAGGCCACGCTCGGTGCCTTGATCACCGACATCGGCACACACACCGAAATCATCGAAATCATCCCCAAGCACGCGCCCGGATACGTCGAGGAAAACCCCGCGCCGCTGCAACTCGACGAGGCCTATCAGATGCTCGTCTCCAGCAGCCTGCGAGGCCTCCAACTCCGCTATCGCCACCAAGGCAAAACCTGGTGGGACACCCTCATGCCTCTGCCAGGAGGCTTGTTCCGCATCGTTCGCATCGAACACGACTTTCCATCATGAAAACCACAGCAGCCATCCTGTCAGTCACCGTCACCGCGCTTTGCGCGGGCACTCCCGAAGCCATCGTCACTCCGCCGCCCTCGCAAGGCGACTGGATCACGCCGCTCATCGACATCCGCACCCGCTATGAATTCGCGGATGTGGACGGACTCGACGTTTCCCACGCTTGGACCTTCCGTGAGCGTCTCGGTCTTAAAACCACCGCATGGAACGGTTTCAGCGCACTCGTTGAGGGCGAGTTCTCCCAAGCTGCTGTGGACGACTACAATGGCGGCGCACCCGGCGCGGATCCCTTCGACCCGGCCAACTCACCCATTCTCGATCCTGAAACCAACGAACTCAACCAGGCCTATCTCCAATACGAGGGCTTCGACACCACCGCTCGCGTCGGAAGGCAAAAAGTCGTCTATGACAATGCGGCCTTCATCGGCGACGTGGGCTGGCGGCAAAACCAACAGACTTATGACGCCATCTCGCTCGCCAACAAATCCATCGACGGGCTGACCCTCAACTACGCCTATCTCAACCAGGTCAACCGCATCTTCGGCTCCTACGCCGACGCGCCGCTATCGCTCCCGACCACCAACGTCCAGGACATCGCCGCAAGCGCACACTTGTTCAATGCTTCCTACGCCGGCATCGAAGGCCTCACTCTCTGCGGCTACGCCTACATCATGAACTTCGAGGACGTGGGCGCGTGGGACAACAACACCTTCGGCATGAGTGCGAAGGGCGATCTGCTAGGCCTCACGCTCTACGGTGAACTCGCCTGGCAGGACAAGGCCGGTGTTCTCGGCAACGACGACGCGATGTATGCCCATGCCAGCGCGACGAAAAATCTCAAGACAGATAGCTTCGATTTAGGATCCCTGACTCTCGGCGTGGAACACCTCGACGCCGGTTTCAAGACGCCGCTGGCCACCGTCCACGCGTTCAACGGATTCGCCGACGTCACCGACGCCGCCCGTATTTCCGGCGCGCACAACGGCCTGACCGATGTCTATGTTTCCCACGCGATCCCGATTTTCTTCGGCATCAAGTGGATGAACGTGCTGCACGCGATGGGCGACAACGAACTCACCGGCGGCTATGGTTGGGAATACGATTCGGTGCTCACGAAGAAATTCGACGATCACTTCACGGCCATCGCCAAGTTCGCCTACTTTGATTCCGATGGCGACGACTACACCAACAACGCCGTTGCCGACAGCCTCCCAGATGCCACCCGTGTGTCGGTGGAACTGAACTACACGTTCTGATCCAATTTGCGCCGCTTATTCCCTTGTAAGTGCGCGAGTCGTCCCGATAGGATTCAATCAGTGATGAAGGGCTTGCCCGCCATTCCGTGGAAGCCATTGGCGGTGATCTCCGCCATCCTTGCCGGCGTGGCGGCGGGCCTCGGATTCTATGCGTTCGATTATGGCGAGGGCTTGAGCTACTTCTCCAAGGATCCGCGGGCTTGCGCGAACTGCCATGTCATGAATGACGAGTATGATTCGTGGCAGAAGGGCGGCCACCACCAGGCGGCGGCCTGCGCGGACTGCCATCTGCCACACGACTTCGTTCCGAAATACCTGGCGAAGGCGGACAACGGGTTCTGGCACTCGAAGGGCTTCACCTTCATGGATTTTCACGAGCCCATCCAGATCAAGCCGCGCAACGCCGGCATTCTCCAGGACTCGTGCATCCGGTGCCACGGAGACTTCGTCCACGAGCTCGTCGCCGGCAGCCGCACCGTCGGCGAGAACTCCCTGCAATGTGTCCACTGCCATCGCGGTGTCGGCCACGGCGCGCGAAATTGAAATCCCCCACCCTCTATCTAACGATCATGAAACCGCAAGAACCCGGCACTCCCGTCCGCACCTGGAAACTGAAATGGTTTGTTCTAACCGCCTTGGCTGCGGCCGGAGCGACGATGGGCATCACCATGCTGTTGATGACGATGTTCCAGCGCAAGAACGAGGCGCAGAACCGCTACGTGCGTTTGGTGGAGGTTACGGAAAACACCACCGATGCGAAGCAGTGGGGGAAAAACTGGCAGCGTCAATACGACGCCTACTCGCGCACCGTGGATGTCACCCACACCCGCTACGGCGGCTCGGAGGGAGCCATTCCCGAGTCGCGGATCGAAAAGGATCCGTGGCTCAAGCGAATGTTTCTCGGCTATGCGTTCGCTTTGGATTTCCGCGAACGCCGCGGCCACGCATACATGCTGTATGATCAGGAGCACTCGAAACGCATTACCGAGAAACCGCAGCCGGGCGCGTGTCTGCATTGCCACGCGTCAGTCGTCCCGACATGGCGGCGGGTCGGACTTGAGATGCAGGGCAAGACGCTCGCAGATGCCAAGGGTTTCGATTGGGAAGCGGTGACCAAGGGTTTCGAAAAAATGAGCACCATTCCTTACAAGGACGCATACGCGGCGGTGCTTGCCACGCCGGATGGCACGCCGGCGGGCGAACCGCATTCCGCCCAACTCGGCGAAGCGCACCCGGTTTCCTGCGTGGATTGCCACGATCCGGAAACCATGTCGCTGCGCGTCACTAGGCCCGGGTTTGTCCAGGGCATCCGGGCGCTGGCGGCGAGTGCGGATCCGACTCCGCACCTTCCGAGCGTCGAACGCTGGCGCAAGGGCGACCGTGCGAAACCCTACGATCCGAATGTGGACGCCACCCGTCAGGAAATGCGGTCGTTCGCCTGCGCCCAATGCCATGTGGAGTATTATTGCGGTCCCAAATCCACGATGTTCTTCCCATGGGACAGGGGCCTGAAGATGGAGAACATCGAGGCTTCCTACGATCAGCGGAAATTCGCCGATGGCTCGGCCTTCGCGGACTTCGTGCATACGGAAACCGGCGCTCCGATTTACAAGGCGCAGCATCCGGAGTTTGAAATGTGGAGCCAGGGCGTGCATGCGCGCAGCGGTGTGTCGTGCGCGGATTGCCACATGCCCTACAAACGCGAGGGCGCGACCAAGGTCTCCGAGCACTGGGTGCGCAGCCCCTTGCTGAACATTTCCCGCTCCTGCCAGACCTGCCATCCGTACCCAGAGGAGGAACTGCTGGACCGCGTCAACAACATTCAGGACCGCACCAACGCGCTGATGGGCCGCGCCGGTACCGCCGTGGATGACATGCTCACCGCCATCAGCGCCTCGAAAGCCGCCGGAGCCACTCCGGAGCAGATCAAGCCGGTGCTCGATCTCCAGCGCAAGGCCCAGTGGCGGCTCGATTTCGTGAACGCGGAAAACTCGATGGGTTTCCACGCGCCGCAGGAGGCCGCGCGCATACTAGGCGAGGCCATCGACTACTCCCGCCAGGCGCAGATCAAGGCGAACGAACTCCACAGCGGCACGGCCGGGGCAACTCCCCCAAAGCCTGCCACCAAGTGATGGTTTCGTCGGAAACTCGGCGCGGTTTTCCGTAAAAACCCGCGGCTGCCTGCAGCGCGGAAAACCCTTCCGTTAGCGTGCCGGTTTCGTTGCCAAACCGGGCTTTGACGGCGGGCATGGATTTCGGAGTCTCGGTGACAGTCGGGCGAGACCGATGGCGTGGTTGAAGCAAGCCATACTCATGCTGCCGCGTGCAATGGCCTGGCTCTCAGGCAAAAAGAACCCGGCGGAAACCGAAGCGCATGGGGGGAGATGCTGGCTTCGGGTTCCGCCGGGTTTCTTGTCCGGGGGGAATGTCGTTCGCGTCTTTCCTTGGGGGGCAGGAGGCTCGCGGCAACAGGAACAACTTATCCCGATTCCGGCCGTTCCGGTATTCCGTGATCGCGTGTGCGGGTTCGCTGAAGGGCGATGGGTGGCAATTCCCGAGATCCCAGTGTCATAACAATTTGAAGGAAACCCACGCTTCCTTTGGCAGATCTGCCTATGTGTGATCCGCCAACCTCCTGATCATTTCGAGAGGATATTATCCACCCATTCCACGAACTCGGAGCATGCTCCGCAACTCCACAAGCCCCATCCCTTACCCAATGAATTTCCTTCTCCCTGCCGCCAACATATCGCAGCAGTGGCACCCATGCCCAAATTGCAATACCTCCACCCGTATCGAAGTCATCACCGCAATCACGTCGTATGAAGACTTCACCCACTTCATGGCCCATCAACTCAACCGGGCGCAATGCTTCAGCTGTGGTGCACCGGTGGAAGCACCGGTGCGTGTCAGTGTGAAGATAACGCTCGATAACTTCCCCGAACACGAGTGCATTCCCCTGGTGCTGCTGAAAAACCCGGATGTGCTCGACGACCTACTCAACAACACGCCACCCGGTCTGATCCGCGTCTACTCCTGCGACGAACTGGAACGCGCCATCGAGGCCTGTTGCCGGTTGGAGTTCCGTCGCCAGGGCATCACTCCGGAAGAAATCACCCCGGGAGAAGTGTTTGTAGCGCCTGACCGCTAGATTCCTCACCCTTCACCCACCACCACCCGAACCCCGCCAAGGCGGCTCCCTCACCGGAGCCGCCTTTTCCCTTTCCCCTGAAAACCAAACCAACAACCAACCCCAAAACTTGAGATCATCATGAACAACATCAACACATCCACCACCCTCCTCGACGCCGTGTGCCGCCGGGGAGTCCTTGTCGCAACCTCCGTCCGTTACTGGCGCGGTTGCAAAAAGCTCAGCGCTGAAGACCTCGGCCTTGATCCCGCACACGTATCCGACCGGCTCATCCAGCTCGGCCACAAACGCCTCATCCCGCGCGACGCGCTCCAGGCATTCGCCCTGATCGAATCCCGGGTGCAGGCGACCGTCGAAAGTTCGAGCTTCCCGTTCCTGGGTGGCATCGGACGCTTCGTCCCCAACCCGCGCCTCGGTGAGCTGACCGACAAGCTCGACAAACTCCGCGACGAGTTCCGCGACGCCACACTCGACTTTGTCGCGGGCTATTCCCCGCTGCGCGAAAGCGCGATGGCCGAATGGCGCGAGGCGGCCCAACACCTCAACGGCAGCGCCGAACGCCTCATCGCCACCATTGAACAATCGTTCCCGCCCGCCGGGGACATCGCCAAGCGTTTTGGATTCGAAACGCGCCTGTTCCAGATCGCGGCCCCCGACAGCATCCGCCTGGAGGTTGCCGATGGCATGGCACAACTCGAAGTCGCCGACGACCGCCGCAGAATTGCGGAGGATGCATCACGCCGCCTGCAAGCCGATCTTGACGGGTTCATCCGTGAATCCGTCGCCTCCCTGCGTGATGAAACCGCGCGGCTCGCCAGCGAAGTGCTCGCCACCATCGACGGATCTGAAAACGGAGTCCACCAGCGAACGTTGAACCGGCTCACCACGTTCATCGACAGCTTCCGCACGCTGAACTTCGCCGGTGATCAGCAGTTGGAGCAGACGCTCGAACGCTTCCGCCGCGACCTGCTCACCCGCAGTGCGGAGGACTACCGCAACGACAGCGGGGCGATGACGTCGTTGACCGAAGGTCTCAACCGCCTGCGTGAAAACGCTGTTCAACTCGCCAGAACCGACGCTCGCGAGATCATCTCGCGCTTCGGGCAAATGGGCGGACGCCGGCTCGCGGCCGTCAGTTGAGCCGAATCCAAATTCCGGGCGTCCTGCTTCGGCGGGATACCCGGAAGCCACACACCTTCCTACGCACGCCATCACCATCGCCCGACACGCCTACTTCGCCCTCAGCAGCCTGATTTTCCACCACTCCTACTACCAACAGAACCACCACATCCACTCACGAAGCCAATCCCACCACTCACGCACCCAACTCCCCTCCCCCCGCACGAAGGGCAGCTCATCCACACCGGACGGGCTGCCCTTCGCGCATCTTGTCCCGGCGTAGTCAGCGATGAAACCGGATCCACCATCAACTATCCACAATCCACGATCTAAAAAATGTCACACTTCACCACCATCCAGACCCAGATCCGGGATCTCGAAGCCTTGCGCGACGCGTGCGGCGAACTCGGTCTCGGTTTCACCGCCAACGCCAAGTGTCGCGGATACGCCGGCATCACCCGTCTCGCCCCGCACGTCATCCAGCTCAAAGGCCCCTATGACATCGCCGTCGAACCCTCACAGGAAAAGGACGGCAGCTACGGCCTGACCACCGACTGGTGGGACGGGCATGTCGCCAAGGAAGTCGGCACCGGCTACGGCCGCCTGCTGCAATCCTACGGCATCAACAAAACCATGCGCGAGGCCCGCACACGCGGACTGCGCGTCCTTCGCAAACAGGAGCAGGACGGCAGCGTCCTGCTCACCTTGGAAGGAGGTTCGCTATGAGCGCCCGCCGCATTCACGTCCGCGTTTCCCCAGTTGGGGAAATCACCGTCGAGGCCGAAGGGTTCCAAGGCAAAGGCTGCGAAGCCGCGACCAAAGCCATCGAAGAAGCGCTCGGCAAATCCCGGGAGCGCACCCGCAAACCCGACTTCTGGCGGCAGTCCAACCGCCACCAGAACCACCAACAACTCGGAGGCGAGGGAGGCTCGTAAACCATGAGCCAAACCCTCCGCTTTGACCCCGGCGGCCACATCGACTGCCTCTACACCGAGGCGATTGATCTCCGTGCGCTCGGGCGACTCCACGTCGTCCGGGCCACGGACATTCGCTTCAACGACACCACCCAACTGTGGGACGTGCGCCAGGCCGACACCGGCAAAGTGCTCTTCTCCCATCCATCCCGCAACGAGTGCCTGCGCTGGGAGCACCAAAGCCTCCAGCCCGGCACACCATCCTGAAACCTCACACCCCATTCCATGCAAAACCAACTCACCACCTATCTCCAGGCCGGCTACCCCGGCCTCGCCGTCATCTCATCCGAAGAAGCCCGCGCCGAGGCTGAAATCGCCGCCGCCTGCACCTCACTCAAACGCCGCCTTCACGCCTGGTCCTCCACTGAAGGGCTGGTCGATACGAAGGAAGGCCGGGTGACCGCCTGTCCCGATCCGTTGGACGCCCTCCAACTGCTCGACGGCATGTTCGCCGCCGACAGTCCGCGCCATGTGGTCCTGCTCCGTGACCTGCAACTCCACCTTGACCAAAGCGATCCGATGTTGATTCGCCGGATCAAGGACATCCTGCGCGTCGCCAAGGGCAACGGTCACGCGCTCATCCTGTTAGGCTGCCGACTCAAGCTGCCACCCGAACTCGAACACGAAATCACCCATGTCGATTTCAGCCTGCCCGGTATCGCCGGACTCGGCACCGTGCTCGATGGCATCGTCAAATCCGCCAAGTTGAAAAACGTCCACGAAGTCGTCCGGGAGTCCGCGTTGCAAAGCGCGCTCGGCCTGACCACGACCGAGGCGGAAAACGCCTTCGCCCTGTCCGTGGTGGAAACCAAGGGAATTGACCACAAGATCGTCGCCCGCGAGAAAGCCCGCACCTTGAAGAAGAACGGTCTCGTCGAAGTCGTGGAAGCCACCACGTCCCTCGACGACATCGGCGGACTCGGTTTGCTCAAGGAATGGCTGCGACGCCGCGCCGGAGCATTTTCCGAATCCGCCAAAGCCTACGGTCTGCCCGCACCCAAGGGCCTGCTCATCGTCGGCATTCCCGGCACTGGGAAAAGCCTAACTGCCAAAGCCACCGCCGGTGCATTCGGACTGCCATTGCTGCGTCTCGATATGGGACGCGTATTCGGCGGAATTGTCGGCCAATCGGAAGCCAACCTGCGCTCCGTCATCCAAACCGCCGAGGCCATCGCGCCCTGCGTGTTATGGATCGATGAAATTGAGAAAGGCTTCTCTGGCAGCCAGTCCAGCGGCAGCACCGACGGCGGCACCTCCTCCCGGGTGTTCGGCTCGTTCCTGAGCTGGATGCAGGAAAAGGAGAAGCCGGTGTTCGTCGTGGCGACGGCGAACGATGTTTCCAAACTCCCGCCCGAATTCCTGCGCAAGGGACGCTTCGATGAATTGTTCTTTGTCGATCTACCCGATGCGTTAGAGCGTGCGCAAATCTGGGACATCGTCATCAAGCGCCATGGCCGCCGGCCCACCGACTATGACACGGTCGTCCTGGCCCGCGCCTGCGAGCAGTTCACCGGAGCCGAGATCGAGGCCGTATTTATCGACGCCATGCACGAGGCCTACGCCGAAGGCAAGGAGCCGGGTCCGAAAGAGATCCTAGAAGCGATGTCCAACACCGTGCCGCTGGCCAACCTGATGGACGGCCAGATCAATGCACTGCGCCATTGGGCGAAAGGCCGTGCCCGCGAAGCCGCCAGCCACAGCACGCCCGCCCGCAACGGCAGGCGGATGTCTGAGGCGAATTGAATTGTGCCATTACTCCACCCTCTATGGTTCCGGGGAGCTAATCACTTCCCGGTACCCGATTCGGCCTTCTTGATTTGTTCTGGTAAAGTGCCGCATCGGAGCCGGTGTTCATAGGTCTGCTCCTTCTGGCACCGGTTGATGATGATGGTCTTCTCGATGGGTGATCCCATAGTCCAATACACCATTCCCTCGTGATTGAAATAGACAATCAGCTTCTCGTAGAAGTGACCCTCGTATCCATGCGCACGGATATGTGTCACCAAATCTACAAAATTGGATTCATCGACTTTTTGCCGCACGATATATTCGTGCGGCCAAGTGTCGGCATAAGTCTTTGCAAATGTCCATGTGCAGCTGGCAATAAAATCTTGCAGGCGTTTCGGCAGGAGATGGGAAGCCGTTTTATTCATGGAAGTTTCAGATCAACGATCAATGGAACATGGTCGCTGATCTTCCCCCACTCGGAATATGTGCCAACCTCCAAGCGGTCAATCATTGGAATCCATTCCTTTGGTAGAAAGCAGTAGTCGAGATGAAATCCCTTGTCTTGCCGGTGCTTGTGGTAATGGGTCGGCCTGGTCTCCTGGCCGAAATCCTCTTTGAAGTAGCTGTGGTAGGCACTCGCTAAACCAAGTCCACCCAAGAGAGTTTGCAGTGTGGACCAGCCGTTCCCCTTGTAACATGCGCTCTGGTTGAAGTCTCCGAGAACGATCGTGGGCATCTGTCGTATCCACCCGTCATGGTGATCGAGAGCTTCATGCAGTTGGCGGTAGTCCTGCGTGCCTTTCGCAGATACGGACGTCCACACAGCCATGACTTGGAATTGGTGCTCGTGATGCCGTGCCCGATAGCACCGAACCCCCGACATCACACAGAGGGCTTCGAGACTCGTATCCGTGTAAGAAAACATACCGATCGACTTCCGGAGCGGCCGCAGCACGGCACGGTGGGAGAAAGTCGGCTGAAAGTCTCCTGAGAATTTCGGAGCGGCACCGAGAGCCTCCACTTCTTGGACAGCAAGTATGTCCGGCTTCAGCGAGGCTACGTGTTGCGCCTTCTGTTGAAACTTACCGCAGCAATTCCACGTGGCAATACGCATAGTTCCCGGAGACTGAATTCCTTCAGTCACTCTGGCAATCCTTTAGGAGCAATGCTCCCCACAACCGCCCAGCCCGGGCGGAGTCCCCCGGCCGCACGACACGCCCCAGCGCAGGCCGGGCTCATGACAGGCCGCCATGGTGACCCGCTCCCCCGGTTTCCATGGCGGCTAAATTTTTCCTTTCAAAGAACACCGTCACAATAGCGGGACAACTCCAGGGCATAGCCACCCTTCAGCCGCCAAGGAGGATTGCCCTCGGTAAACAGACGCACCAACAGTCGATCAAAGGCCACTTGCCGCCGCATGCGCTGGAGATCCACTCCCTCGGCCTTGGAGGCGGCGTTCAACCGGTCTTCCAGCGCCCGACGGAATGCGAATGCGGTTGAGTAGGATTTCATGCGTCAGAATCTCTCCAGGATTTGCTTCATCACCGGGGCGGCATCCACGTGTGTTTTGGCCTGTTTGACTTCCGAGCGAGTGATCAGCCCTCTCCGCAGGCCCTCCGCAAGGGCCTGTTCCAGCATCTCTATGTCGGCGTCCCCGGATCCGGCCGAATCAAGAATCGCACGCATCGCCGTGGTGACCGCGTAGCCGCGTTTCCGAATCACTTCCTGAGGCTCCAGTCTGGACTTGTGCAGCACCAGCACGGCTGGCGTCTCGCTGTTGCGGCGGAAGCCTGGCGGCACCGTCATGTGGAGCTTCGAGGGATTGGCATCGGACAGATCACGCAGCGCCAGCGCCGTGGTGTGCGAATACACGCCCTGCGGCTCACCGTGACGGTCTCTAGACCATAGCGACCAGAGCACCAGTTGGCCGTTCTCCGTTTGAGGATACTGGCGCAGTCGGTAGATCCCCCGGTGCTCACGCAGCCAGTTTCCCTGCTTCACATGGTAGCTGTGCGTGCTGCGGGCAAACCCCGCCTCCAGCGCCTGAGCCATCGTAAAATACCCGTCCTGACTCTCCGCGATGGCGAAGAGATGGTCATGGTCGGGAGGTGTGGCAACTGCACGGATGTTCAGGATTACTGAACATACATGCGACATGTGGAGCCTGCAATCCGAATTTTCGAACCGATTTCCGAGGCATCATGCCGACCGAAAAACAAACCAACCCCAACCAAACCAACCACATGACCACCACCACTCCCACCCTCCAATCCGCCTCGCTCCATTTCCGCGAAGGATCATCCGACAAAGTGTATCACGCCGCCATCGAACCGCGCGGCGAAGGCTACATCGTGACCTTCGCCTACGGCCGCCGCGGCAACACGCTCACCACCGGAGTGAAAACCACCTACCCGGTGAGCCTCGCCGAAGCCACCAAGGCATTCGACAAGCTCGTCGCCTCCAAGCTCGCCAAGGGCTACCAATACAGCTCCGCCTCCGCAGGGGAAGCCAAGCCCTATCAACAATCCGGTGAAGAGGGCCGCGACAGCGGCATCCGCTGCCAGTTGCTCAACGCGGTCGAAGAAACCGAAGTCTGCAATCTCATCCGCTCGTCGCAATTCTGCCTCCAAGAAAAACACGATGGTCGCCGACTCATGGTCCGCAAGCAGTGCGATGAAATCACTGGCATCAATCGCCGGGGACTCATCGTTTCCATTCCTGATCCCATCCGCGAAGCAGTCGGACACATCCCGTTCGATGTCCTCATCGACGGTGAGGCGGTGGGCGACACGCTCCACGCATTCGACCTGCTCGAAGTGAAGGGCAACTGCCTGCGCCAGCGCCGATACATCGACCGTTTCGCCAGTCTGATGATGGTCATCCCGCCGAGGCTCGACGCCCTGCGCTGGATCAGCACCACCGTCGGTCCCGACGACAAGCTCGCAACCTACGAGGAACTTCGTAGCACGAACCGCGAAGGTGTCGTCTTCAAGGACATGGACGCACCTTACACCCCGGGCCGCCCGAACTCCGGCGGTCCGCAGCTGAAGTTCAAGTTCGTCGAGAGCGCGTCCTTCGTCGTCACAGGGATCAATGCCAAACGCAGCGTGACACTCGGTCTCTATGATGGCGACAGGCTGATCCCAGCCGGCAATGTCACCATCCCGCCGAATCACCGCATTCCGGAAGTCGGCGAAGTGTGCGAAGTGAAGTATCTCTATTGCTTCAAGGAAAGCGGCAGCATCTATCAGCCGGTTTATCTCGGCAGACGCACCGACATCCCTGCGTCCGAATGCGTAGTCGAGCAGCTCAAATACAAGAACGAGCCTGCCACCGCAGCCGCAGCCTGAGCGGAAAATTCCGCCTCAGATTCATCCACTCTCGGCAAGGACCCGCAGAGGCAAGCCCGGCGCACGACACGTCACAGCGTGACCGGGGCAACACCGCCGCCATGGAGCATTCCCCCCAGCTCCATGGCGGCCCCTTCGTTTTCAACCATCCCAGACATCCCATGAAAATCATCGAAGCCTTCATCACCCCCATGCCGCGGCCGATGCCGCAGGGCATGTTCGACGCCATGCCAGAGGTCATCGCGACCTTCGAGGATGGTTCCACCAAGACCCTGTTCTCGTTCTACCCGGACGAAATCTCGTTCCGGGCGTCCGAGTTCGTGGGTCTCACCGAGGAGGAAGCGCACAGCCTCTTCCAACAGAAAGACACCGCTTACCTCCGCGCATGAACCAGCCAACCCCCCGCAACGGCACCGAACCCCTCAAGGTCGGCGACCGCGTCCAGATCGTGCCCGAATGGCAGGATCCGGGCGACGATCAATACCAACGCTTCGTCATCGAAGCGCCCGCTGATTGCACGAGCGTCCGAATCCGCACAGTCGTCCCTGGCCTCGTCTTCCAACCCGGCGAATGGATCGAGGCCGACAAGCTGAACCTCATCCCACCCAACCCCTAACCAACAACATCCCATGAAAACCACCATCAAGGACAACGTCCTCCACATCGAAATCCCGCTGCATGCACCGCGTCCGTCTTCCACCGGCAAGACGCTCACGGTCGCCAGCAGCAACGGCAACAAGGAAACTGAAGCCCACATCGACGGCAAACCCGTCGTTGTCGGCGTCAACGCCTACATCAAACCGCTCGGCTGATCGCCGGGGCTCAAAGTCGAAGGCCTCAAAGTCAAAGGTCGGAGCATCGCGCTTCGCGCCCGCGACTTTCAGACCTTCGGACCTTCCAACCTTTAGACTTCCATCCCATGAAACTCACCATCCCCATCATCACCCTCGTGGCTGCCCGCAAGCTCCTCACCCGGATTCGCTTCGAGCGGCTCACGTTGCCAGTTCTCAACCATGTGCTCGTCACCATCGACAACGCCGGGCTTACCCTGGCCGTCACCGATCTCGACCACTGGCTGGAAACCCGCGTCCAGGCCACAATCGAACCGTTCGCACCCGGACAGTTCCTCATCCCGGCCGAGGCCTTCAAAGCCGCGACCCGGGGCGACAGGAAAAGTTCCGCGCACTTCGTCTTCGAATCCACCGCGGACGGCACCACGCTGACGCTCACCACCTCGTGCGGTGGAATGTCGGTCAACACTGTCTATCACCCCGAGCCCGCAGATGAATTCCCGGCGCGTCCCAGCGTCGATGGACGGATTGCAACCCTGCCCAAGGAAACCTTCGCCGCCCTCGCCACCGTCGCCGTTTGCGCCTCAACAGACGCCACCCGCTACGTGCTCAACGGCGTATGGTTCTCGACCGACAATGGCGGCATCCTGATCGCCACTGATGGCCGACGCCTTGCTGGTGCTCCCGCACGTTTCAGCGGCCGGGAGTTTGTCCTGCCCAGCACTGCCGTTAATGTGCTCGCTCACCCGGACTTCCTGGCTCGTGACGCAGCGATCCAACAACCGGACGATCCGGAGAAGTCGCATGTCCAGTTCCGCTCGGGACCGCACACGCTCATCGCCAGGCTGATCGAGGGTAACTATCCTGGCTATCGGCATGTGATTCCCGGCTACCTGCCAGAATCCGTCACCATCCCTGAACCCCACCGGCCTGCGGTCATCTCCTGGCTGCGCACCCTGCGAGGCAGACTCAACTCCGTGCGTCTCACCTGGGAAAAGCCGGGCCACCTGACACTGACCCATCGGGACTACGACACCATCGGTGCAACCATCTCGGTGCCTGTCACCATCGAGGGAAAACCGCCGGTGATCGCGTTCGACCCGGGGTATCTGGCCGACGCCTTGGAAATCGGTGCCACCCTGCGCCTGGTGGATAGCCTCAACCCGGGGATGGCCACTGATTCATCAGGCAACTTCTGCCTGATCATGAACCAGCGTGTCGATCCCGAATCCGTCACTGAAGATGCCGCGAGCAAAACTCCGGTCCCCGTATCGGCCATCGCAGCCTGATGCATCCGAAGTCCATCCCCGCCCGCCCGGTCACCCTGACCGGCGCGGGCGGCTTCATTTTCACCCATTCATCCCATCTCCCCGATGCCGCACCTCGCCCGCGGCCACGGAGCCCACTCTGGCAATCGCCACGGCAGGCTCCTGCGTGGGGGCCGTCGTGGCGGTCGCCTTTCAACAACGAACCGAAAGGAACCACCACCATGAGCCCCATGCTTGAAGAAATGTTAGTCCGCGAAGTCGTGCCGCGCCTGCGCAACGTGGCGAGAACGATCCCCAAAGTCGGCCACGAGGACGACGAGGAAATCATTCAGGACGCAACCTTGATGGCGGCCCGGATGATGGTCTCGGCGGAAAAAGCCGGCCATCCGATCACCGCCGGCAACGCGTCCTACTATGCCGCCAAGGCTGCCCGCAGCGGCCGCCGGAGTTACTACACGGGACGTTCCGACGTGCTCTCGCCGGGCTGTCAGATCGACGGCAAGGCACGCCACGAATGGCTGGATGATGAGATTGAAATGGAATTCGGCGATGTCGGCACCCTGCACGATGTTATCGCTCCCCACGGCTACCAAGGTCCGGAACCCGACCCCGCCGAGGAAGCCGCGCGCAACCTCGACTGGGAAATGTTCCTCGCCTCGCACCCGCCGCGCCACCGCGTCGCCATTCTGGTGCTGGTGGAAGGCGGCACCATGCGCGAGGCAGGCAAACGCTGTGGCCTGAAAGACAGCGCCGCCTTGTTGCTTAAACGCCGAATCGCCGCGGACCTCATCGAGTTCTTTGGCGAGGAAGTCATCCGGCGCTTGTTGGATGGCGTCAGGCCGGGTTGGGAATCCGACCTGCGGACCGTGCGTGACCGGCACGCCTGCCTTGTGGCGAATGCCGCAGAGCCATCGCGAAAACTGCAATGCGCATGAATCGCCTCCCCGGAGTCCCATGCGCGGGGCTTCGGGGTTGGCTGCGGTTTTTTAGCTCCTTGTTCTCCGCCAGAAATTCATCACACCCAAATGATCACCCAAAGCGATCCATCACCCCCGATCTTGCCCCGCACAATAAATGTTCCCATGAACACTCTTTGTGCCCTCCGCTTACCAACCCCGCCGTCCCCGCGCCTCGCCCCTCTGGCAGCTCGTCCGCCACGGCTGGGACGAATTCCTCGCCAGCTACGAAAGCAAATACCGCCAATCCCTCGGCCCGCTCCACCCCGCTGCCACTGCCACCGTCGAATCCTTCCTCCGCTGTGGCGACCTCGCCTCCGGCTTCACGCGACTCCAATGCCCCGACTGCGGCCACGAACGCCTCCTCGCCTTCACCTGCAGGGGCCGCCACTTCTGTCCATCCTGTCACCAGCGCCGCGTCCGCTCCACCAGCGACTGGATCGCCACCGCCGTCTGCCACGAAGTCCCGCACCGCCAATTCGTCTTCACCATTCCCAAAGTCCTACGCGGCATCTTCCGCAAACGCCGCCAGCTCCTCAGCCACCTCTTCCACACCGCCACCGAAACCCTCCGCGACGCCTTCCGCACTCGCCTCG